>Ga0302242_1000016_pt1 | contig 266933 bp, 251 predicted proteins | sample AAG_UR_Lys_MG_FD_193510 | JGI IMG/M metagenome (GOLD analysis project Ga0302242, IMG submission 193510) | Enriched activated sludge microbial communities from anaerobic digester in WTTP, New Holstein, Wisconsin, United States - AAG_UR_Lys | ecosystem: Engineered > Bioreactor > Anaerobic >...
AAGTGCACAATCCGGTGACTATAGCAAAGGGGTCACACCTGTTCCCATCCCGAACACAGAAGTTAAGCCCTTTAGCGCTGATGATACTTGGCGGGCAGCTGCCTGGGAAAGTAGGTCGTCGCCGGTTTTTTTAATAAGGCCCCATGGTCAAGTGGTTAAGACATCGCCCTTTCACGGCGGTAACCCGAGTTCGAGCCTCGGTGGGGTCACCAATTTTAAAATGCGCGCATGGCGGAATTGGCAGACGCACTAGCCTTAGGAGCTAGCGGGCGACCATGGGGGTTCAAGTCCCTCTGCGCGCACCATGCGTATTCGATACAACCAAAAGGTTGTATTTTTTTATTCCAGCCAAATGACAATTTCAAGCCCATTTATCCATTATTTCATTAGTCAAAGCCTTGAATATCGGATTTGTTTATGCTATCATTTCTATTGTGCGATAAACGGTATGTGTTGAGGATAGATTGTTTATTGTATGATCGCAAGGATCTCGGGATGTAGCGCAGCTTGGCAGCGCGATTGCTTCGGGAGTAATAGGCCGCAGGTTCAAATCCTGTCATCCCGACCAGTAAAACCCATTGTCAACTTGACAGTTCGTCTTCGTTGACAGTGGGTTTTTCATTTGTTAAACTTAAATGGCAAAACTGATGCTATTAATGAGTGTAAACTAAAATAATATAAATAATAAATACGATCCACCTTCTAAACAAAAAATATTGCAGATGCAAACATATGGGAGCGGGTATATAGAATGAATGTAAAGGAACAGATCCTGGATATATTCGAGAACAACAGAGGAATGTTTATATCAGGCGCAGAATTGGCTGCAAAGCTTTCGGTAAGCCGGAATGCGGTTTGGAAAGCCGTAAAATCTCTTCAGGACGAAGGCTATGAAATCACCGCTGTAACGAATAAAGGCTATTGCCTCAATGATGAAACGGACATATTGTCAGTTCAGAGTATTGCCAAACATCTTGAAGAAGAGAGCGGTCACTTTAATATCGAAGTGTTTAAAAGCCTTGATTCAACAAATAATATGCTCAAGTCCCTTGCAGCATCCGGAGTGCCTGAAGGGAAAGTCGTTATCTCAGAAGAGCAGACAGCCGGGAAAGGGCGGATCAGCAGAAGCTTCTATTCTCCTGCGGGAACGGGCCTCTATATGAGTTTGCTTCTAAGACCACATTTCAGTCCGGATGAATCCTCGTACATTACTTCTGCGGCTGCTGTAGCGGTAGCCAGAGCTATCGAAAAGATATCGGGATGTGATGCAAAAATCAAATGGGTCAACGACATCTATTGCAAAGGCAAAAAGGTGTGCGGGATACTGACCGAGGCTTCCATGAATCTGGAGACCGGAGGCCTTGAATATGCCGTTTTGGGAATCGGTGTAAACGTAAATCCTCCGACTCGCGGATTTCCTGAAGAGATAAGCGATATCGCCTCCAGCGTATTCGACCGGAGCATGAATGCAGGGGATATCAGGAGCCGGCTGGCAGCTGAAATATTAATAAACTTCTGGCGATATTATCAAAAACTGGGGCAGAAGACTTTCCTCAGGGAGTATCGTGAGCGATCCATGATCGTGGGTCATGAGATATTGGTGCTGCAAGGCAGTTCGTCAAAAAAAGCCAGGGCACTGGAAATAGACGACTCCTGCCATTTGCTCGTTGAATATGAAGACGGCTTGCAAGAGAATTTATCCTCGGGGGAAATTAGCATCAGACGTATTTAATGAAAGGGGAGCAAGATGAAATTAGTAGTACTGGATGGCTATACAGCCAATCCTGGCGATCTTAGCTGGGACAGGTTTCAAAATTTAGGTGAATTGACGGTCTATGAGAGCTCGACGAGAGCGGAAGCGCTGGAAAGAGCAAAGGATGCCGATGCGATTTTTGTTAATGCCGTCGGTGTGGACAGGGAATTCATGGAGAAGTGCCCGAATTTAAAATATCTGGGGCTTCTTTGTACCGGATATAATCATGTGGATCTTGTCGCTGCTGAAGAGAAGGGCATTGCAGTCACCAATATACCACTGTATGCTACTGACGCCGTCGCACAGCATACCATCGCATTGATGCTGGAATTGACAAATCATGTAGCCATGCATAATGAAGCGGTGCAAAACGGAGAATGGTTTGATATTGCTTATGACTGCTTCTGGAAGCAGCCGCTGACATTGCTGGCAGGAAAAACCCTGGGGATCATTGGATTCGGCGCTATAGGGAAAAGAGTCGCGCAGATCGCAGAAGCGCTGGGCATGAAAATAAATATATACAGCAAGGATCCGGAAGCGGTTATCCAATCTGATTATCTGTCGCTGCATTGTCCGCTCACCGCTGACAATAGGGAGATGATCAATGCCGAATTCATCAGTAAAATGAAAGAAGGCGCCGTAATCATCAATACGGCCAGAGGCGGTCTGATCAATGAACCAGATCTTGCAGCGGCTTTGAAATCAGGCAAAATAAAAGCGGCGGGACTTGACGTGGTCAGCGAGGAGCCGCCGCACCGGGATGCGGAGAATCCTCTGTTCGGCTTGCCGAACTGCATCATCACGCCGCATAACGCATGGGTCCCTGTGGAGACCCGGGAACTTCTGCTGGAGATCGCAGCGAACAATCTTAAGAGCTTTATAGAGGGCGGAAGATTGAACAGGCTTTAACCCGGATATATATCAGTCGATGTGGTCGTTCTGGATGCCTGTAATGGAATACTGAACCCACTCTGCGATATTTTCGGCATGATCGCCTATCCGTTCAAAATACTTCGCAACCATAAGGATATCGAGACAAGGCTCGCCTTCCTCGGGATTATCCTTTAGAAGCGTTACCAGTTTCTTCTTTACTTTCATAAACAGATCATCGACCACATCGTCATACTGCACAACTGCTTTAGCCAGCTCCAGATCTTTATTGACAAAGGAATCGATAGCATCGGTGACCATTTTGATGGTCGCCTTTGCCATGCTGTCTATATCGGTCAGACGTTTCGTCTGGTTAGCTGCGATGAATTTTGAGATCTCACTGATATCGGCAGCCTGATCTCCGATCCTCTCCATATCTGAAATCATTCTTAAAGCAGAGGAAATCTGCCGAAGGTCTCTTGCTACAGGTTGCTGCTGCAACAGCAGCTTCATGCAAAGTGCTTCGATATCCCGCTCTTTCTGGTCGATGGTTCGGTCGATCGCCCGAGCCTCTTCCGCGAGTTTTTGATCGTTGTCGATCAGTGCTTTCACAGAAGCCGATATGGCGTCCTCACATAAAGAACCCATATGAATAAGTTCCTGATTCAATAATTCGAGCTGCTCATCAAATTTATTCCTCATATCATAAACCTCCTTGGGATTTCTTACGCTGCTTTAGAGACAGTATAACGGTTTTCGAAGTATGCGGCAAGCAAATATGCCAAAGGTGAACGAATTCACAATTTGCTGGAATATCAAGGTTTCTTAGTGTATAATTTTATACTGGAACACATGACTAAATGGGATCAAGATTGTATAAGCCGTGAAGGAGCCATAAGATGGATGATCAGAAAAGAATGGAAGAATATATCCTAAAAACCATGGATGAGAACAATATCGGACAGAAGGACTGGATAAACGGCATGATGAAAGCCGCGCCCGTCAGCTGCTCCTTTGATGAACGGTCCATAACATGGTCATTTCCACTCCAGGAATGGCAATCCAACAGAGCTGGATTTCTTCAAGGCGGCATCATAGCCCAGGCTTTTGACATGGTGGTGTCTGCGGTGGCAAGGTTTTACGCGAAAACCACCTTTATCCCAACGGTAAGCATGGACATCAAATTCCTGAAGGCCGTAAAAATGGATGATACGATCATCGTTACCGCCAGAGCCCTTTCGGTGGGGCGTACTATTTCTCACTTTATTCTTACAGCTGAGAGTAAGAATACGGGTAATATCGTGGCCTCCGGCGCGGCAATCTACATGAGTATAGATGGCCCTGAAAAGGGCAAACCGCGAATCGAAAGCAATGTGCTCAAAAATATTATTAACAACAGCGATAGATTTTAATAATGCAAGGAGAGTATGAAATAATGAAAGACAGCTTTGGACGTGAAATAAAATACATGAGGATTTCTCTGACTGATAAATGCAATTACCGCTGCAAATATTGCATGCCGGAGGAAGGCATCCCGGACATCGGTCATGAAAAGATTTTAAGATTCGAAGATATAGAAAGAATTGCGAGAGCGGCTGTTGAACTGGGTATATCCAAATTCAGGCTGACCGGTGGCGAACCTCTCGTGCGAAGAGGCATTGTCGACTTTGTTAAAAGAATGAAGAGCATCGAAGGCTTGCGGGAACTGACCATGACGACAAACGGTTCTCTATTGGCATCCTTTGCGGAAGATCTGGCTGCGGCAGGCCTGGAAAGGGTCAACATCAGCCTTGACACCTTAAGATACAGCCGATTCAAAGAAATCACCAGAGGCGGTGAAATCGATGATGTTGTAGCAGGGATCAACGCTGCCGTCAATGCAGGACTGACTCCGGTGAAGATCAATGTTGTGGTGATGAGGGGGTTCAATGACGATGAGATCCTGGACTTCCTGCAGCTGACCTTCCAACATGATTACGAGATCAGATTTATCGAAATGATGCCGTTTAAAGGCAATGATGAATGTGAATATCAATTCATGCCAAACGATGAGATCAAGGCGAAGCTTCCGGCACTGAGACCGGTCCCTTTCCATGGGGAGGTCAACGGCGTGGCAGAGCTTTATAAATATCCTGCGGCCAAGGGCAGGATCGGCTTCATCAGCGCTATCAGTGAAGAGTTTTGCGGCGACTGCAATAAGGTTCGAGTCACGGCGGATGGCAAACTGAAGACCTGCCTTCATAGCAACAACGAGTATGATTTGAAAAAAGCGCTGAGCATTTACGAAAGCCAGGGCGAAGAAGCCGGAAAACAGGCGATGTTGAAAGTATTGACCGATGCTATAACGGCTAAGGAGAAAGGACATACGCTCCGAATCGGAGAACCGGCCATCGATAGAAATATGAATAGAATAGGCGGTTGAGAATGGATAAGCTTACGCACATAGATGAAAAGGGCCGGCCTAAAATGGTCGATGTCAGCGAAAAGCAGGACACCAAGAGGACTTCCGTGGCAAAAGGATCGATCTATATGAAGCCTGAGACATTAGCGCTGATCATTACAGGTGGCCTCGTCAAGGGAGACGTGTTGTCGGTGGCCCAGACTGCAGGCATTATGGCTGCCAAAAAGACGTGGGAGAACATCCCGATGTGCCATAATATCTTGATTACCGGAGTCGACATGGATTTTGTGGTCGATGAGAAAAACGCAGCTATTCATATAGAAGCTTGTGCAGTGACAACAGGCAAGACAGGCATCGAGATGGAGTCTCTCAATGCAGTAGCGATGGCGGCTCTGACCATATACGACATGTGCAAAGCCGTAGACAGAGGGATGCGGATCACGGATATCAGGCTTGTCTCCAAAAGCGGAGGCAAATCAGGCACATTCACAGCAGAGTAAGACAAACATCAATCGGGAGTGGTCAATTGCATGATCACTTCCATTTTATTATAAAGGCCCTTCTCCAAAACATCGTAGAAGGGTTGTATATAGCCTGTTTTAAAATAAAAGCTCAATTGGTTATTGTATTCAGATTCCGACATTCCAATCATGAACGGCGGATATCCCTGTAGAAGCAGATAATAATACATCAGAAAGCGGGCCATCATTTCACTGCCATTTTCAAAAGGATAGATCCTGATGAATCGATTGTGAAGAATTGCGGCTTTCATAATGACATTGAGTTCATCCTTGTCGGTGGATAGCCAACTTAGCAGCGCATCGATTTGCTCACTGATCTCGCTGGAATGGGGCGGGTTGTAGTGGAGTGCCAAAAGAACGGGATTGCCCTTGCGGTAGCGGGGTGAATCCTTTCCAGTAAGTATGCCGTAAAACTGCATGATTTGCTGCTTATCGATGCTGTGATGAATAGATGCCAGGGATGATGCTTTGTGGATCGCTTCAACGTACCGGCCTACAACGGCATGCTCCTCCAGCGTAGCTCTCATAGTTATATTGCCACGTATCATGCTGCGGATCTCTTCAATGGGTATGCTGATCCCGTCAAGGCGGAGCGAGGAGAATATCCAGTCCAGTATATCCATCTCCTTTAGCAACGCCGCTACTTCGGGCTTGTAAGGCTTTCTGTTTTCGAGGATCACTTTTTTCTTCTTGATTTCACGGTACATTGGCGCTGCCTCCTTTTTTTGATTCTACCACACCCGGTGGGGATATGCTATAATATAGCAATAATTGCAGCGCTTGTATGTTAAGCGCGGACGATGTTCCCGGGGAGGTGTCAACTTGTTTTCTTATGGTCAAATAGATAGCTATCTAATGGGCGCGGACAATCTGACGATTGCTCAGGTTTGGATACGCCTGCTTCTTGCGGTGATCGTGGGAGGCATCATCGGGCTTGAAAGGGGTGCCCATGGGCATACGGCAGGATTCAGAACACATATCCTGGTTTGTGTAGGCGCCTGCCTCGCCATGATGACCAATCAATATATGGTTGAAGAGTTGGGAGCGGGAACTGATATGGCCAGGCTGGGCGCCCAGGTTATTACCGGGGTTGGTTTTTTGGGCGTCGGCACTATCATCGTAACTGGGCGCCATAAAATCAAAGGACTGACCACGGCAGCAGGATTGTGGGCTTCTGCCTGCCTCGGGTTGGCTATGGGTATCGGCTTCTATGCGGGAGCGCTGATAGCCGCATTGTTGATTTTCGTCGTTTTGGCCTTCCTACAGCGCATTGAAAACTATTTTTATGAACGGACAAAAATTGTGGATCTGTATGCGGAACTGCATTCCATGGCTTCCCTGAAAGCTTTCAAAGTGGATGCCCATGAAATGGGGATACAGGTCTCAGACGTGCACATCAGCAATGATACGCCGATGGTCCAGGGCAGCGCCGGGGTTTATTTTACAGTGAAGCTGTCCAAGGGCAAAACGAAAAGCGAACTTCTGGATATGCTCGAAAATTCTCCGGAAGTCTACCTGGTAGAAGAAGTATAGCAATAATGGTGTAATAGGGTGATAGGAAATTTTGATGACGGAATTATTGACTGGGCTTATTGAATTGCTTGGCAGAGAAAATGTCCTGACCAATGAGCCGATGAAAAATCATACATCTTTCAAGGCAGGCGGGGAAGCCTCTATTTTTGCTATAGCAGAGAACGAGCCGCTGCTTATGAAAACCCTGGATATGCTTGCCAAAGAAGGAATGCCCTATATCATTCTTGGCAATGGGACGAACATCCTGGTGAAAGACACCGGTTATTCCGGAGCATTCGTCAAGCTGGGCGTTGGATTTAATGACATCGAGGTGTCCGGGAATGAAATCAAAGCCGGAGCTGGAGCGTTGCTTTCAACCTTAGCCAAGACGGCAGCTGAGAATCATCTCACAGGACTTGAGTTTGCAGCAGGGATTCCGGGCTCTGTGGGAGGCGGGATTTGCATGAATGCGGGTGCTTATGATGAAGAACTCAAGAATGTCATAAAAAGTGTAGAAGCTGTAACTAAAGATGGATCAGAAAAATTGCGGCTGGAGGCAGGAAAACTGGAACTGGGATACAGAACAAGCCGATTTCAGAGAACCGGCGAGGTAGCTACAAGTGTCATCGTTCAATTGGAACCGGGCGACCCCGAGATAATAAACGCAAAAATGAAAGAACTGGCAGGCAGGCGAAGCGCGAAGCAGCCTTTATGGATGCCCAGCGCAGGCAGTTTCTTCAAACGCCCGACAGGCGATTTTGCAGGGCGGCTGATCGAGGAGGCAGGACTCAAGGGCCTTACTGTAGGAGATGCCATGGTTTCACCGCTTCATGCCGGGTTCATCGTGAATAAGGGAAATGCCAGCGCGACAGATATCATCAGCCTGATGAAGCTGGTGCAAAACATCGTATATGACAAGACCGGCGTCAGACTGGAGCCGGAAGTACGGATCATAGGGGATTGATATGGAATATAGAATGCTCTGGGATTATCATACACATACTACCTTTTCACATGGGAAAGGGTCCATCGAGGACAACGTGAAGGTTGCCGTTAATAAAGGCCTTAAAGGGATTGCCATCTCCGACCACGGTCCGGGGCACCTGACCTTTGGAATCAAGAGAGAGGATATTCCTAAGATGAGGGAAGAGATCGACAGGCTGAAGCCGCTGTACCCTGAAATCGAGATCTATCTTAGCGTCGAGGCGGACATATCCAGAAAAGGCAATGGAATCGATATTAAAGAATCAGAAAAGCGCTTATTCGATTTCATCCTCGCGGGGTACCATTTTGCGGCATTTTGGGGATATACCGCGGAAAATTTCATCGCGACCAAATTTGGCAGAGATGAAAATGACAGCATCAAATATGCAGCTCGGGGGAGCCTCCTTGTGCGCAACACCGAAATGGTGGTCCAGGCACTTTACAAAAATGACATTTTTATGCTGACCCACCCTGGTGACAAGGGCCCCTTTGACATTCTGGAAATCGCCAATGCCTGTGTTGCCACTGATACACTGATGGAAATCAGCAATTGGCACCCATATCTGACCACAGAAGGGATCAGGCTGGCGGCGACTACACATGCATCCTTTGCCCTGAGCAGCGACGCTCACAGGCCGGAGCGAGTAGGCGGCTTTGAAAAAGGCCTCAGGAGGGCCATGGAAGCCGGCCTGGATCCAGAGAGAATAGTGAACATTGAGAGGATATAAGAATTGTCTTTTGCAACCGACATAAAAAACGAACTGGCCCATATCGTGCCGGAAAAGAAGTGCTGTATGCTGGCTGAAATCGCAGGATTTATCCGGTTCTGTGGAAGCGTCAGGATCAGAAGCGGTAAAATGCAGCCAATCCTGACTGTTGAGAATCTGGAAGTAGCCAGCCATTATCAGCGGCTTTTCAAGCAGTATTTTGGCGTGGAAATGGAAATGGAGATCAGCACCGGCGCATCCTTCAAGAAAGGCAGTCTCTACCATATGACCGTTGTGGATCCCGAAGGCAGCATCGGGGAGAAGATTTTAAGAGAGGCAGGCATACTGATGGTTCGCGAAGGTTTTGATACTCTGTCTGATGGCATCTATGATGAACTGATACGAACAAAATGCTGCAGAAAGTCCTACCTGAGAGGCGCCTTTTTGGGCAGCGGCACTGTTAACAACCCGGAAAAGGGATACCATCTTGAATTCGTCTGCAACACACAGGCCTTGGCAAAGGATCTTGTCAGGCTGATCAACAGCTTTGTGGACCTTCATGCCAAAATGACCGAACGGAAAAATCGCTGGGTTGTTTATGTGAAGGAATCCGAGCAAATCATCGATATACTGAATATCGTTGGAGCCCATGGCCATCTTCTGAGATATGAAGAAATACGGCTGCAGAGAGAATTAAGAAACTCAGCTAACCGACTGAAAAACTGTGATGATGCGAATACCGACAAGATCGTAAATACCGCCCAGCGGCAGTTAGCGGCGATTCGGAAGATCGAAGAAAAGAAAGGGCTGCAGTGGCTGCCGGACAAGCTATATGAAATGGCTTTGGCTCGCATCAATAATCCGGAGGACGGACTGGCCGAGCTGGGTGAGTATATGGATCCGCCGTTAAAAAAATCCGGCGTCAACCATCGCTTGAAGAAAATAGAGGAAATAGCGGAGAAATTATGATACAAGTTGGAGACACTCTGGAAATCAGAATAGAAGATATATCGAATGAAGGTCATGGCATCGGCAAAGCAGAGGGCATGGCCTTATTTGTTAAGGATACCTTACCCGGGGATCTGGTGCATGTCCACGTCACGAAGCTGAAAAAGAACTACGGCTTTGCTGAAAAAATATTGATGGTTGAACCATCTGCTGATAGGATTCAAGCCTCATGCCCATATGCCGGGGAGTGCGGAGGCTGCACTTTTCAGCAGCTAAGCTACAGCGCCCAGCTGAAGTTGAAAGAAAAACAGGTCAGGGATAAGTTGATCAGACTGGCGGGCATTGAAAATCCTTTCGTCATGCCAATCGTCGGCATGGACCAATACTATCGATATAGGAATAAAGCAGTCATGCAGATTGCGGAAGGTGGCAGTGTTGGATACTATAAGGCTAAAAGCCATGATGTAATAGACTGTGCAACATGCTTACTCCAGACTAAAGCTGCAGAGGCTGCCGCAGATGCACTGCGGGATTTTATTAAAACCGATCATATCAGCGTGTATGACTCCGCTTCAGGCAAGGGACTTCTGCGCAATATGATCGTGCGTACATCCTGGAACACTGGTGAAGTCATGGTCGTGCTGGTGATCAATGGGAAAGGAATACCTAATGCAGAAAAACTGGTCAGAATGATGGACGATCGGATCAGCGATCTGGCAGGAACGGATCGGGATTTCAACTATTCCCTGGAAAGCGTCCATATCAACATCAATAAAAAACCGGGATCAGAAATTCTGGGGGATCAATCTATTTTAATTGCCGGGAAACAGGTTATCCTGGATGAAATCGGTTCCTTAAAATTTGAAATATCTTCCATGTCATTTTATCAGGTGAATCCGATACAGATGGAAAGACTCTATTCAAAAGCTCTGGAGTATGCCGGACTCAAGGGTACGGAGACTGTGCTGGACCTGTACTGCGGAGTGGGGACCATCGGTTTGCTTGCAGCGCCGCATGCAAAAAAAGTCATCGGGATCGAATTGGTGAGGGGCGCAGTTATTGACGCCAACAGAAACGCTGTGATCAACGGAATTGTTAACGCGACTTATATATGCGGACAAGCTGAAACGGAGTTGCCAAAACTAGTAAATGAAGAGGGCATCCTAGCAGACGTGGCGATCCTGGACCCGCCGCGGACAGGTTGCGATCCTGCACTCCTTGAAGCCTTTGCGGATGCTGAAGTCAAGCGAATCGTCTATATCAGCTGCGATCCGGCTACAATGGCCAGGGATATCAGGGCACTGGAAAGCAAAGGATATCAATTTGTAGAGGCTACGCCGGTGGATATGTTTCCCTGGACGGGCTCCATTGAGGCAGTAGCGCTGCTCACGAGGAAGAGTGCCAACTGAAAACAGATTTTTTAAAGGATGGCGATCACATGGAGAAAGTATATCATTATACAATAACGGATCAAGAGACATTTGAAAATATATTTAAAGATGAAAAGATTCTAATGAATCATGTTGTTGTTCCACCAGGCAAAGTGTTTCCAAAGCATCCAACGGATGCTACTGTTTATGCACTGATTACGCAAGGAGAGTTAAGTGTAACAATTGAGCAAAATGAGCCTAATACATACAAAGCAGGCCAGTTAGTCAATATTCCTAAAGGCGCCAACACAGAATTAGGAAACAGAAGTGAAAAACTATTAGAACTATTCGTTGTGAAATATGGATATGATCTCTAAAGCATTCCAGGTTGAAACTATAAAGGAACAGGGCATATAGCTGTATTATTGAGGATGGGGGGATTTAAGTGAGTAAAAACATCCGAGGATACTTAATGGCAGCAGGCGGGTTTATATTGCTGCTTTTCAATGCTCTCAGCTATTTGCTTGATTGGAACAGTAAAAATACCGCCTTTACAATTTTAGGATTAATATTTGTTGCGGTGGGATTGAAAATGATTCGAAAGCAATAGCTCAGATATGGAGGCATACATTTTGAACATACAAATATTTGGAAAATCAAAATGCTTTGATACAAAGAAGGCGGAGCGGTATTTTAAGGAGCGAGGGATCAAATATCAGCTCATAGACATTTTGCAGAAAGGGATGAGTAAAGGCGAATATAACAGCGTTAAACAAGCATTAGGCGGATATGAAAACCTACTGGATGAAGACTGTAAAGACAAACAATTATTGGGACTGGTGAAATGTCTTCGAGAAGAAGCGAGAGATGAAAAAATTCTTGAGAATCCCAGTTTAATAAAGACACCGGTTGTACGCAATGGGAAAAAAGCAACGGTTGCCTACAAACCAGATGTTTGGAAAACCTGGGGATAGGAATTCTCGACAAAATTTCAAGCTGGAGGGAATATATGCCGAAACGAACTAAACCCGGCAAGAATAAACTGGAAATGCTGAATTTAAAGAGGCATAAAGAATAGAGGTGAAATCATATGCCGATAATAGATGAGCATGAGGGTAAATCTGAGTATACCATCGATGCATACATAGCCGACCAGCCGGAAAATATACAGCCATTGCTGGATCAAGTAAGGGAGACGATTCGCACAGCGATTCCGGATGCCAGTGAACGTATATCATGGAGAATGCCGACTTTCTGGAAAAATATCAATATCATTCATTTTGCCGCACATAAGAATCACTTGGGGATATATCCGGGTGATCAAGCCATGATCCATTTTGCAGAAAGATTAAAGGATTATAAAACAAGCAAGGGAGCAGTGCAGTTCCCTTACAATAAACCGATTCCGTTCGATCTGATCGCAGAGATCGCCCAGTGGTGCTATGAAACGGGGAACCATCATTAGCATGAATCTGTACGCTGATACTCTTGTTCTTTGTTTTATTGTGAAAGCTGTCTATTAAAAAATACGATAGATAATAAATATTTATAACAGCTTATTTTTATAATCAAGAATAATTGAAGGAGTTCGAATAGGGGATTATGTTATGGGGAAAAACTATGATACCTTTAATAAAAAGGAACTAATACCGAAACTGCGGGAAGAATTGCTTTTAACCTTGAAAAAAAGGTTCGAGAACAACACGCATCTTCGCCATCCCGAGTTGATGTGGACGATTGTTGAAGCCAGGCTTTTAGGGAATCCCCAAAAGCTTTGGTCTCTCAGCGAAATGGAAAGAACAGGCGGAGAACCGGATTTAATTGAATACGATGCCCAAACAGGAGAGTATGTCTTTTATGATTGCTCGCAAGAGAGCCCCGTTGGGCGAAGAAATACTTGTTATGACCGAGAAGCCATGAAAGCTCGGAAAGAACATAGACCTGAAAGCAATGCCAAGGACCTGGCGGCTGCCATGGGAATTGAAATGTTAACAGAAGAGCAATACCGCAGGCTTCAGACATTTGGCAGTTACGATCTGAAAACGTCCAGTTGGATCAAAACACCCGACAAAATCAGAAAACTGGGAGGGGCGCTTTTTTGCGATCGCCGATATGATACTGTTTTTGTATATCATAATGGTGCGGAGTCCTACTACGCTTCAAGAGGCTTCCGCGGTTGCCTGAAAATCTGAATGGAGATGAAAGAGAGGAAATAACCATGCTGGGCGCGATTATTGGAGATATCGTGGGGTCTGTTTATGAATGGGATAACATAAAATCAAAGGACTTTCCTTTTTTTAGTCCGAAATGTTTTTTTACTGATGACACAGTAATGACTCTGGCAATCGCGGACGGTTTGATGAACGGAGCCTGCTCAGAGGATTTTGTTGCAGCCATGAAAAAGTTCGGCCATTTATATCCCGATGCAGGATATGGGGGACGATTTTTCGGGTGGCTGTTTTCCCAAGAAACTGCCCCCTATAACAGCTGGGGCAACGGCTCGGCTATGAGGGTATCATCAGTAGCCTGGGCATTTGAAACACTATCAGAGGTAGAACAGACCGCAGAAATCACTGCTGCCACAACGCACAACCATCCGGAAGGAATCAAAGGTGCACAAGCGACTGCCGCTGCTGTTTTTCTTGCGCGGATCGGCAAATCCAAAGAGGAGATAAAAGCGTACATTGAAAATGAGTATGGTTACGATCTTAGCCGAAACCTTGATGAAATACGCCCCGCATATCGGTTTAATGAAAGCTGCCAGAAAACCGTCCCTGAAGCAATCATAGCTTTTCTTGAAAGCCGGGATTTCGAGGACGCCATTAGAAACGCCATTTCGCTTGGAGGCGACAGTGATACGCTTGCAGCCATCACAGGCAGCATTGCCGAGGCGGCGTATGGGATACCAGAAAGCATAAGAACAGCGGCATTTGATTATCTGGACCAGCGCCTTTATGATACCTATATGCGATTTGTCAAAAAATATAAACTGATAGGAAATTAATGCTATGAGAAGAAAAGCAAATAAATTGGCATATGACAATAAAGAATTATATTGTATAATACCATAAATATTATTAGCTACATCGAAAAGGAGGGATAAGATTTGGAGAAATATGTATGCTCGATTTGCGGATACATCTATGATGAGACAACCGGTACGCCTGAAGCAGATATTGCCCCTGGAACATTGTGGCAAGACGTTCCAGAGGATTGGCTTTGCCCTTTCTGCGGAGCAACGAAGGCGGAATTCAATAAGGCAGATACAACCCCAGTGACGTTGGATAATAAGCCACTGCAAGGATTTGAAGCATCAACAGGATCCAAGGAACTGTCTGCTTTGGAACTAAGCGCCCTGTGCGCGAATCTAGCCCGAGGATGTGAAAAACAATATAAACCTGAGGAAGCGGGTTTATTCACCCAGTTAGCGGAATATTTCAAAGCAGGCTCCTCAACTTCCGTGGGACCGGACTTTGCAAAGCTTCTCGAATTGATAGAAAAAGACCTTGAAGAGGGTTTTCCAAATGCTAATTTCGCGGCAACTGAAGCCAAGGACCGCGGCGCGCTTCGAGCCCTGGTCTGGAGCGAAAAAGTCACCCGCATACAAAAAACATTGTTAAACCGTTATAAGAAAGACGCAGATGAGATGCTCCGGGATACCGGGGTCTATGTCTGTACCATTTGCGGCTTCATCTATATCGGGAATTCCCTGCCGGATGTGTGCCCAGTTTGTAAGGTGCCAAATTGGAAATTTGAAAAGATCGAAGGGGGGAATTGAAATGGCTAAAAAATATGCAGTAAGAAATATCCGCTTATGCACGAAGGACTGCCTGTGTCTGTACGTATGTCCGACGGGTGCTACAGATACAGAAAATAGTATTATCGACGTGGTCAAGTGTATTGGCTGCGGAGATTGTGCAGAGGCGTGCCCTTCAGCAGCGATTTCCATGATCCCTGTGGAGTACCCGCCGCAACAGCCAAAAGCAGAATCAGTCATTCAGGCAATGAACGCCCTTCTGAGGAGCAAGTCTGAGCAGGAGAATATTTCTGCAGGATTGCCTGGCAAAATGGCCCAAGCTATTGAAAAATCAAACCGGATCATGGCGGAAGATATTATACGCGAAGCAGGATATATGCTCCCGCAAGGTCAAAATACCATCGATTTTCTGCAGGCGCTTCTTGATAGAAAACAGCCGGAAGACTTCCCGCTGGATGCAGTCAAACGCCTGCTCAACACTTTTAAAAGGGAGCATGCAAATAATCAGGAGGATAAAAAAATGGCCAAATATAAATGTTCGTTTTGCGGATATATATACAACGGAGAATTAACAGCTGATTTTCAGTGCCCTCGCTGCAAACAGCCTGCATCCGCCTTTACATTGGTGGAAGAAAAAATCGTAACTGAAAAAAAATATGCAGGAACAAAAACGGAAAAAAACCTGATGGATGCTTTTTCAGGAGAAAGCCAGGCAAGAAATAAGTACACGTATTTCGCAAATATCGCCCAAAGAGAGGGCTATGATCAGATAGCGGAGCTCTTTTTGAAAACAGCTCGAAATGAGCAGGAGCATGCTCGTATATGGTATGAAGAGCTTGGCAATCTTGGCGAAACAGCGGAGAATCTTCTGCATGCAGCGGAAGGTGAAAATTATGAATGGACGGAAATGTACGACAGCTTTGCCAAGGATGCGGAGGCCGAAGGATTTGCTGAATTAGCCGATAAATTCCGTAAAGTCGCTGCGATCGAAAAAGCTCATGAAGAGCGGTACCGCGCATTATTAAAGAATGTTGAAATGAAAAAGGTATTTGAGAAGAGCGAAGAAACCATGTGGGAATGCCGTGTTTGCGGACATCTCGTTATGGGGAAAAAAGCGCCTGATGTGTGTCCGGTATGTACTTATGCACAAAGCTATTTTGAAGTGCATAAAGAAAATTATTGATCAGGGCAGAAAATCTTCATCTCGTGAAAATGGTTTTTTCAAATGCTGAATAGTTAAACAACAAAAAGTACTTGCACGAAGATAAAAGTGCAAGTACTTTTTTGTCGATATCAGCGATAATATTTATGGATTTGGTATATAATATTTTTATGCAGCTTTTATAGAAATGAATGATGGCATTGCATTGACGAATTTCTTAGCAAGGCTGATTGATGGAGACAGTAATTGGCATGTATATTTTTTCTCCACCGGATCCATGTTATCGCTTCGGGGAATAATGACTCATGGCATTATCAATATTTTACCAGCTTGCAGATCTCTGTCGAAAAAAGTCAAAGCATTTTTCATCTATTAATGATAGGAGGCCTAGCGCATGGATTCCCTTAATCAATATATTCAGGAATATAGGAAGCAACTGATAAAAGGGGATATTCAGAAAGCGTATAAAGGGATCATGTCGTTCATGCTCGGATTGAGAACAGAGCTTGAAAATAAGTATCCTGAGCATTTCATAAGTTCAGTCTATTATGGATATATGGACATGACGTATTTTGCTTTTACTCCCGCTGAACTAAGAAATATGGGACTAAAGATCGCCATTGTCTATCTACATGAAAAAGGAACTTTTGAGGTTTGGCTGGCTGCGAACAATAGAAAAATCCAGGCAGATTATATCAAAGTATTAAATGCCATGGAAGCTGGAGAATATAAAATATCCGAAGTGCTTCCGGGCGTTGATTCTATCGTTGAAGCAGTCCTGGTTGCCCGGCCGGATTTTGATGCTCCGGAGGATTTAAAGATGCAAATTGAAATGTCCGCAACAAATTTCACCAATGTTATGATTAGTCTATTGAGATAAGTAATTGTTGAATTGACAAGGAAATACACCTAATAAAGGAACTGAAAATTATTACCGGAGCATTGAATGCTCCCGCTCTTATTGTGATCCTATCGAAACAACTTTTTGAATAGAATCGAAAAAACAATCGTTGGCATTTATTAGAAGCAGGCACTTCGTGGGGATATTTGAGTCTGGAGGCGCGGCGAAGAGGACTGACGAAGAAATATCTATGTAAAGAAGTGCAGGATGAGATCATCAGTCGTACTGTTATTCAATAAAGCATCCATAGTCATGCTATTTAGGCAGGAAGCAGTTAAATGACTTCCTGTCTTTTTTGTTGCAATGAGTAATGCATAGCGAAACATTGAGCAATAGAAATCATCGATGGATTTCATAGGGAAGGTATTTTGCAAACTATTAATAATCTCGAGCATTATGGGTAAATATAATAGAAACCGGTATCAGAGTTCTTCAGAGAAACGAAAACAGCGGGACAGGGATCCATCCCCAAGCGCTTGGCAATTCATAAATTAAGGAGAACAAAATGAAAGAAGTCAAGAAAAAACCGCAAATAGACAAAAGGCTGATTTATTTGTACGCTGCCATCATGATCGTTATTATCGTTTTGAATCTGTTGGTCTTCCCCCAAATAATGCAGCCCAGCGTTACAGAGGTGGATTATAAGACCTTTATCGCTAAAATCGAGCAGAAGAAGGTCGAGTCTGTTGAAGTGCAGGAAAATCAGATCGGATTCACCATCAAGAATAAAGACGGAACGGAGAGCTTGTATATCACCGGCAGAATGGATGATCCTGACCTCACAAACCGGCTCTTACAGGCGGATGTGAAGTTTAAAAAGGTCATCCCTAAGGAAAATTCACCATTCGTTAATTTCATCCTGACCTGGATTTTACCTTTTGCCTTTTTCTATTTTCTCTGGCGCTTTTTAATGGGCAGAGTTGCTGGCAGAATGGGCGGCGTAGACAATGCTATGATGTTCGGCAAGAGCAACGCCGAGATTTACGTCGAAGCAGAAACCGGCAAGTCATTTAATGATGTGGCCGGCCAGGACGAAGCCAAAGAAGCGCTTCTCGAAATCGTTGATTTTCTGCACAACCCAAAGAAGTATAAAGATATAGGCGCTAAAATACCAAAGGGCGTGCTACTTGTCGGGCCTCCGGGAACCGGCAAAACACTTCTTGCCAAGGCTGTGGCCGGGGAGGCGAAAGTGCCGTTTTTTTCGATATCCGGTTCTGAATTTGTTGAAATGTTTGTTGGTGTAGGGGCTGCAAGAGTAAGAGACTTGTTCAAACAAGCCCAGGACAAAGCGCCTTGCATCGTCTTCATCGATGAAATCGACACCATAGGAAAAAGCAGAAATCTCGGGATGGTCAGCAATGACGAGCGAGAGCAGACACTGAATCAGCTGCTGAACGAAATGGATGGATTCTCTTCGGAAAAGGGCGTGGTCATATTAGCTGCGACCAACAGGCCTGAGACCTTGGATAGGGCTCTTTTAAGAGCAGGAAGATTTGACCGGCGCATACCGGTGGAGCTTCCGGATCTAGCTGGCCGGGAAGCGGTTTTAAAAGTTCATTCGAAGAATATAAAAATGGATAAAAAGGTTGACCTTACAGATATTGCAAAAGCCACATCCGGAGCTTCGGGCGCGGATCTTGCAAATATCGTCAACGAGGGAGCCCTGCATGCTGTCAAGGTAGGCCGAAAATCCGTGACTCAAAGCGATCTGGAATATGCGGTTGAAGTTGTTGTCACCGGCGGGTACCAAAGGAAGAATGCTATCATATCAAAGGAAGACAGATTGACGATTGCATACCACGAAATCGGGCATGCCATCGTGGCGGCGAAGCAGACCCATACTGCACCGGTCCATAAAATAACCATCATTCCAAGGACTTCGGGGGCGTTGGGCTACACGATGCAAGTGGAGGAGAATGAAAAGGTCCTTCTTACAAAAGAGCAGGCCATGGAAAAAATCACGACGTATATGGGAGGGAGATCTGCTGAAGATATCATCATGAAAACCGTTACTTCGGGAGCTGCAAATGATATTGAAGAAGCGACCAAGATCGCCAGGTCCATGGTCACAAGGCTTGGAATGAGTGAAGAATTTGATATGATGGCCTTGGAAACTTTGGTAAATCCATACCTGGGCACCGACACAACATTGCTGGTTTCCAATGCAACGGCTGCCAAAGTGGACGATGTCGTTCTAAGCATTATCAAATCGTGCCATGAGAAAGCAAAAAGTATTTTAATGGAGAATGAAGCGAAGCTGCATGAACTTGCGAATTATCTTGTCGAAAAAGAAACCATCTCAGGGGAGGAATTCATGAGTATGCTGGAGAAAGAAGCGGTCTGAATGATATAAAACTATATTGAAATATATGGTGGTTTCAGCGGATAAATAGTTGTTAAAAATATATCAAAATATTGTTGCAAAAATCACAACCTTAATTTATAATAATAGCAAATGATAGATTGTACTAACCGAAAGGGTCCGTCCCGATTGAAAAGGCAAGAAGTCATAGCGAATGAACAGAAATAATTGATTGGACCAAATTATTTTTAAATTTGTTATGTAGCTCTGTGCCTTTGGCACAGGGCTTTTTATATGCAAGGAGATAAAAATGCGGGAATTAATCGATAAACTACAGGCGGAAGGAACCCTAAGCAAGCATGAACTGGTCAAGCTGCTGAGCGGGTTCAGCAAGGAAGACAGCGAATATCTACTCGAAAAGGCGAGGGCGTCCACACAGCAGAATTTTGGTAACGGAATATATACTCGAGGCCTGATCGAAATATCAAATTACTGCAAAAATGATTGCTATTATTGCGGAATCAGAAAAAGCAATAGAAAAGCAGAGCGATATCGTCTTAGCAAGGAAGATATCCTAGCTTGCTGCGAACAGGGCCACGAATTGGGATTCCGGACTTTCGTACTGCAGGGTGGCGAAGATCCATGGTTTACGGACGAAAGAATGGTTGACATCCTAAAATCAATTAAAATGCATTATCCCGATTGTGCCATAACGCTTTCTATCGGTGAAAAAACATCCAACCAGTACCGGAAGTACTTTGATGCGGGCGCAGACCGATATCTGCTTCGCCATGAAACAGCCGATTCAGACCATTATTCTTTACTGCATCCCCAGGAACTGACTTTGATGGATCGAAAAAGGTGCCTTCTGGATTTGAAGGCAATCGGCTACCAGGTGGGAACGGGGTTCATGGTCGGCTCGCCCTATCAGACATTTGAAAATCTCGCGGATGATCTTCTTTTCATTAAGGAACTGGAGCCTGAGATGATCGGGATCGGACCGTTCATACCGCACAAGGACACGCCTTTTGCGGAATGTGAACCGGGAACGATGGAATTAACAACCTTCCTGATCGGTGTTCTGAGACTGATGCTTCCATACTCGTTATTGCCTTCCACTACCGCACTCGGCACTATTGACGAGAATGGGCGGGAAAACGGGATTTTGGCCGGCGCGAATGTAGTGATGCCAAATCTGTCACCGAAACAGGTAAGAAATAAATATCTGCTATATAACAATAAAATCTCCACAGGGGAGGAAGCGGCGGAATCCAGAGAGCTGCTTCAAAAAAGAATGAATCAGATCGGTTACGCATTGCTTATAGACCGGGGAGATCATCAGAGCAGAAAGGAGAAAATCGAATGAGCCTGAATGAGACGCCAAGAGCAAACCGGCTGCACATCGGCATATATGGGAAAAGAAACAGTGGCAAATCGTCCTTGATCAATGCGATCACCGGGCATGAGACGGCGCTTGTTTCCGAGTTTGCAGGTACGACCACTGATCCAGTGTTTAAATCCATGGAGATCCACGGGATCGGCCCTTGCGTATTGATAGACACGGCAGGATTCGATGATGAAGGGGCGATCGGAGAACTGCGAGTGGCTATGACCAGAAAAGCACTGGACAAAACTGATATCGCACTGATCGTATTTGATGATGACCCTCATCTTGATCAGGAAAAAGACTGGATGGCTCAACTGAAAACGAAAAATATTCCTATGATACCGGTATTGAATAAAGCCGATATTCTTACCGAATCCAACAGAGTAATTGAAAATATTGAAATCCAGACAGGAATAAGGCCGATTCTCGTCAGCGCCAAAGAGAAGTCAGGCATCGAGCAGATCCGAACATCGATCCTGCGCAATCTGCCGGAGGATTACGACAATCAAACCATAACCGGCGAACTGGTAAAAGAAGGGGACCTGGTTCTGCTGGTCATGCCTCAGGACATACAGGCTCCAAAAGGACGGTTGATCCTGCCTCAGGTTCAAACCATGAGGGACCTGCTGGATAAGCGTTGTCTGATCATGAGCACAACTACTGACAAGCTGGAGGAAGCCCTTGCTGCCATGTCAAAGCCGCCGGCTCTGATCATCACGGACTCCCAGGTGTTCAGGACAGTTTATGAAAAGAAACCGGAAGCAAGCAAACTCACATCATTCTCTGTGCTTTTCGCAGGATACAAAGGAGACCTCGAGTATTACACCAACAGCGCCGCTGCTATAGAAAAGTTGAAAGAAACCTCCAGAGTATTGATCGCAGAAGCATGCACCCATGCTCCTCTTACAGAGGACATCGGCAGAGAAAAAATACCGGCATTGCTTCGTAAAAAAATTGGCCCGGGGCTCACCATCGATTTGGTCAGCGGCAATGATTTTCCGGGAGATCTGACGCCCTATGATCTAATCATCCAATGCGGGGCTTGCATGTTCAACCGGAAACTGGTTCTTTCAAGGATCGAAAAAGCGGCTTCCCAAGGAGTCCCGATGTCGAACTACGGAGTGGTGATCGCTCATTTATCTGGCATATTGGACAAAATCAGCATGACATGAACTGAAATCAGAAAACAGAAAACAGATCAATGCCAGAACCTAAATACAACAACAATTTTGAACACCTGAAAATAAAAAATCGATCGTTAATAGTCAATTAAAAGAAAAGAGAGGGCAAAGGAATGTATGACGTTAACTCAATGAAGGCGGAAGAATTTATAAGTGATAAGGAAATCAGAGACACCTTGGCTTACGCTAACGAAAACAAAAATAATGCAGAACTGATCGATCAGATTCTGGCTAAAGCAAAGCTCGGCAAGGGCCTGTCCCATAGAGAGGCTATCTTGCTGCTGGATTGCGAGATCGAAGAAAAAAATCATGAGATGTTTGAACTTGCAGCAGAGATCAAGCGTAATTTTTACGGGAACCGCATCGTGATGTTTGCTCCGCTTTATCTTTCAAATTACTGCATAAACGGCTGCACCTACTGCCCTTATCACGCGCAGAATAAAACCATTACAAGAAAGAAGCTGACTCTGGAAGAAGTGGAAAAGGAGACCATCGCCTTGATGGACATGGGCCACAAGCGCCTTGCTTTGGAGCTTGGTGAAGATCCTGTGAATAATCCGCTGGAATATATGCTGGATTGCATAAACACTATTTACAGCATCAAGCATAAGAACGGTGAGATCCGCCGGGTCAATGTCAATATCGCCGCCACGACAGTGGAGGATTATAAAAAGCTGCATGAGGCTGAAATCGGAACTTATATCCTTTTTCAGGAGACATATAATAAGGAAACATACGAAAAACTTCACCCGACAGGCCCGAAGCATAATTATGCGTGGCATACAGAAGCTCATGACAGAGCGATGCAGGGCGGGATCGAAGATGTGGGTCTGGGCGTCCTGTTCGGTCTGGAAGGCTACCGCTATGAATTCACAGGACTCTTAATGCATGCAGAGCATCTGGAAGCTGTCTATAACGTTGGACCGCATACCATCAGCGTTCCAAGGATCAAAAATGCTGATGATATCGACGCAAGCTCATTTTCAGACGGAATCAGCGACGATATTTTTGCTAAAATCACTGCCTGCATACGCCTGGCTGTGCCATATACGGGCATCATCATTTCAACCAGAGAAACCCAGAAAGTCAGAGAAAGGCTTCTCAAGCTTGGAGTATCACAGATCAGCGGCGGATCAAAGACCAGCGTCGGCGGGTATGCCGAACCGGAACCGGAAGACCAGAAATCCGAGCAGTTCGATGTCAGTGATACAAGAACCTTGGATGAAGTAGTGAACTGGCTGATGGGGCTTGGCTACATCCCAAGCTTCTGCACCTCTTGCTATAAAGAAGGCCGGACGGGGGACCGCTTCATGACCCTCCTCAAAAACGGCCAGATCCAGAACTGCTGCCATTCCAACGCGTTGATGACACTGAAGGAATACACTGAGGACTATGCATCTCCTGAAACGAAAGCGATAGGAGTGAAGCTCATAACAGAGCAGGTCCCGACGATACCTAGTCCGAAAGTCCGGGCGATCGTGGAGGAAAATCTTGCAGCTATAGAAAACGGGAAGAGATATTTCAGATTTTAAAGAAAAATCGGCATAAATAAAGATGGATCAGAAGGCTGCCTCACTGCGTAAACTGTTTGAGGCAGCCTTCTTAGATCCCGAACATGAGGGATAAATTGGTTAAGAATCGTTGCGCTGAATACATATGAATGATACAATCTCAAGAAACAGGACCTGAAAATCAAAACTTTTACTGGAGAATATACATGAACGATATGCAGGCAACCGATGATAGAAGGATGAAGGCCCATGATGAAAAAGTCAACAGGATCGCAAAACAACTGAAAGAACGCAAAAGCACTGCGCCAATAAAACTGAAGAAAAAGGACATTTCCCATAAGGTCCCAAAACGAGAAGGGCCGAAAATTTCTGTCGAAACCCTTGATGTCAGCGATTTTGACGAGATCATCCATATCGATGCAGAAAGGCGAATCTGTATCGCTGAACCCGGTGTGACTTTCACGAAGCTTGTGGATGCTGCTATTAAGTACGGACTCGCTCCGGTTGTAGTGCCTGAACTTAAGACCATTACCATTGGCGGAGCAGTCTCAGGCGGATCGATTGAATCCATGTCTTACAGGTTTGGGGGGTTCCATGATAGCTGCCTTGAATATGAGGTCATTACTGCAAAAGGAGATAAGCTGATTTGCTCCCCTGATAACGGCAATAACCTCTTTTTCCAGATGATGCATTGGTCTTTTGGCACACTGGGGATCATCACACTGCTTAAATTCAGGCTCATACCTGCAAAGCCGTTTGTGAAAGTGTCCTATGAGAAATACAGGAGCCTTGAAGAATATAAGGATGCCATCTGGTCGCACTACACGAAAGAAGATATTGATTTTATGGACGGGATCATCCACTCGCCGGAAGAATATGTGCTAAGTGCAGGCGATTTTGCCGGCAAGGCACCTTACACCCACAGCTATGACTGGATGCGGATATACTACCTTAGCACGGCAAAGCTGAAAGAAGATTATCTGAAAACATCTGATTATTTTTTCCGATACAATAAGGGTGTTACAAATGTGCATCCTAAAGGATTCTTCTCCAGACTGCTGTTCGGAAGGTTTATCAATTCCAATACGACCTTGAAAGCCGCCAATGTTTTCAGGAAAGTAATCCCTGCAAATATTATCCCGATCACAGTGGATATATTTATACCATTTTCAAAGATGGAGCAGTTCATGGAATGGTATAAGAAAGAAGTAAACCATTTTCCTCTATGGTGTGTCCCTTACAAGATCACACATAAATATGAATGGGTGTCTGATGAGTTCGCCGGGAAAACCGATGATGAATTGTTCCTGGATATTGCAATTTATGGGATGCGGAGGGATAATCCGGAATATTATTACGAGATCATTGAGAAAAAGCTGATTGAACTTGGGGCTATCAAGACTCTTATCTCGACAAACTTTTATTCCAAAGAGGAATTCTGGGGAATCTGGAACAAAAAGAATTATGATTTGGTGAAGCGCAAGACGGACCCTGATAATATCTTCGGGTGCATCTATGAAAAGACATGCGGGAGAACATAGCATATCGTTTCGCATAGTTGGATCAGTTGTGGCAGCGCAACCTGATATGGTTTGGCTGCCGATCCATTAAATAAAAGTTAAGGAGGGTGTAAATGGGATTTAATATGTTTTTACCAACCAGGATATTGTTGGGCGCCGGTATGCTGAATAAGCTGCATGCCCAGAAATTGCCGGGTCAAAAGGCGATGATCGTAATATCAAATGGAAAGTCAACAAGAGAAAACGGATATTTGGAGCGCCTGGAAAACGAGCTGAGATCCGCCAATGTAGAATCCGTCGTTTTCGACAAGGTTAAAGCCAATCCGCTGAAATCCACTGTCATGGAAGGCGCATCATTTTTCAATGCGAGCAAATGTGATTTTATCGTCGCGCTTGGCGGGGGAAGCGTTATCGACGCCGCAAAGGCTGTAGCGATGATGGCAACCAATGAAGGCGATTTATGGGATTACGTCTACGGAGGCAGCGGGGAAGGGAAGCCGCTGCCGAACAGGCCGATTCCTGTCATAGCAATCACAACAACGGCCGGGACAGGTTCCGAGGTGGATAATTACGGTGTTATCACCCACGACGATAATAACGAAAAGATCGCGTTGGGCGGGATCGAGGAACTATTCCCGTTAATAGCCATCGTTGATCCGGAGCTGATGATTTCGATTCCACCCGCTCAGACTGCATATCAGGGATTCGATGCGCTTTTCCACAGCGTGGAAGGCTATATTTCAAAATACTCCAATCTCATGAGTGATATGTATGCCCTGACAGCTATAGAGAATATTTCAGCGAATCTTGCAAAGGCAGTTAAAGATGGAAATGATCTCAAAGCCCGGGAAAGAGTGGCTTTTGGCAGTATGCTGTCCGGAATTGTCATGGTTGCAGGAACTTTGGTCAGCCAGCATTCCCTTGAGCATGCCATGTCAGCATATCATCACGATTTGCCTCACGGCGCCGGCTTGATTATGTTGAGCAAACCTTATTTTACATACATGATCACAAATCAGGCATGCGATGAAAAATTTATTAGGATGGCCAAGGCTATGGGGATGGACGATGCCAAAGAGCCAATGGATTTCATCCGGGCCCTTGAAAAGCTTAAGGGTGATTGTGAAGTAGCTAATCTGAGAATGTCTGATTACGGCATAAGGCCGGAAGAGTTTTTAACGCTGGCAAACAACGCGAAGGAAACCATGGGTGCGCTTTTCAAGTGCGACCGAATCAAACTTGGCGTCGAGGATTGCGCAGCGATATTTGAGAAAGCATATCAATAAAGCAAATGATTTGTGGAGGCATGATGGGTAATATTCAAACAAAAAAACAGATCCCCTCAATCGATGAATGGCTGAAAGAAGCAAAGTCAGACCCAAAGGCATCCAATGAAGGCATGTTATTAGTCCATAACGGCATCGTTCGCAGGACCCCTAAAGCGATGGTCCGGGAAGGCATCGATGACGGCAAAATGGTTGGCGGCATGGAATTTTCCTATCATGCGGCAAGGGTCGATGCGGCCATCGCCGAGACAATGAAAATGGAAGGGATCTTTCATGTGAGAGTCTGGCTGAATGAAGGTTCTTTGGAAGTAGGGGACGATATCATGTACGTTCTAGTGGGCGGCGATATAAGGCCCCATGTTATTGATGCCCTTCAATTTCTCGTTCATAAAATAAAGAGTGAATGTGTCGTAGAAATCGAACATAAAATGTAAGAGAATATAGGGAATCAGATCGAAGGGGAGTAGCTCCTTCAAGAAAAGCGCATCTGATAAAGGGAGGTCGTATAAAATGGATAGAATTTTTAACGAGCCTTTAGAACATATCATACGAAACCGGGTATCTGTCAGGACATATTCTGAACGGTCATTGGATGATGATGTAAAAAAGAAGATATTGAATTATATTGAGACATTGTCAAATCCATTTGATACCGAAGTCAAATTTAAAATGCTTGATTCCGGTACTGAAGGATCCTCTTCTAAACTTGGCACATACGGAGTAATCAAAGGGGCAAAGTCCTTTGTCTGTGCCATTGTAAAACAAGATGGGCTTGCCCTTGAAGCTTTAGGCTATGAACTTGAGAAGCTGATCCTTTACTTGACTTCTCTGGGGCTTGGCTCTTGCTGGCTTGGCGGGACCTTTGATAGAAGCGAATTTAAACAAGCGCTCCGATTACAGGAAGATGAGCTCCTGCCGGCCGTATCTCCCATTGGCTATCCTGCTGATGAGAAGAGTATGGCTGATTCGCTGGTGCGATTTATTGCAAAAGGAGACTCAAGAAAGCCCTGGAGTGAGTTGTTTTACGACAGGGACTTTTCGACTGCTCTTTCTCCTGAAGATGCCGGTGAATATGCCGATGGGCTGGATATGGTAAGACTGGCGCCATCGGCTTCCAATAAACAACCATGGAGGATCATAAGGACTAGCGAGGGATTTGATTTTTATGAATCCAGAACTCCTGGATACAGCAAAGCCTTTGCGTACGATATTCAACGGATCGATATGGGAATCGCAGCGTGTCATTTCCATTTGACTGCGATTGAAAAAGGTCTGCCCGGAGCATTCAGTATTTTAAACCCTCACACTGGCGCCAAAGAGGGTAATGCGTATTATGTTTTTTCCTGGATGTTTAAAAAGGACGAAAAAGTGAGTACAGAAAAAAACACAAATATCGAAAAAAAATCGGGGGTCGGCGCAAATAAAGGTGATATGAAAGAAATATATCTCGCGGGAGGCTGTTTCTGGGGTCTTGAAAAATACTTTTCTCTGGTGAAGGGGATCGTAAACACAGAAGTCGGTTACGCAAACGGAAAAACAAAGGATCCGACCTACGAGGATGTATGTTATAGAAAAACCGAACATGCGGAGACGGTCAAGATTTCTTATGATCCGGAGCAGATCGGTCTGGAGCAGATCCTTGAGCTTTATTACGATGTAGTTGATCCGCTGTCATTGAATAGACAGGGCAATGATAGAGGCACACAGTATAGAACAGGCATCTATTACATTGACGATACCGATGCTGCAGTTATTAGGGAATCTCTTGAAAAGCTGAAGACGAAATACAAAAAACCGGTTGTCATTGAAGCCGTGCCTCTGAAAAACTATTATACTGCGGAACAATATCATCAGAAATATCTTGATAAGAATCCGGGAGGATACTGTCATATTGGAAAAGAGAAGTTCCAAAAAGCAAAGGATTTCAGAGATTTAAAAACAGCCGCACAAGACAGGAGGATTTATAGCAAAAAGTCAAAAGAGGAATTAAAGAATAAACTGACTGATATCCAGTATAAAGTGACACAGGATAATGCAACAGAGCCGCCATTTAGAAATGAGTATTTCAACAATTTCAGAAAAGGCATTTATGTCGATGTGACCACCGGCGAGCCCCTATTCGTTTCAAGCGACAAATTCGAGTCAGGCTGCGGCTGGCCAAGCTTTTCAAAACCGATCAGCCCGGAATTGATTCGCGAGCTTTCCGATAGAAGCTTTGGCATGAGAAGGGTCGAAGTGAGAAGCAAAACCGGAGATGCGCATCTAGGGCATGTCTTCACTGACGGGCCAAGGGAATCCGGGGGGTTGAGATACTGCATCAACAGCGCATCCTTGCTTTTTATCCCTCAGGAAGAAATGGAAGAGAAGGGCTATGGATACCTGCTGAAATTATTGTAAATAAAATTTAAATTTATCTTTTTTTTAAAATCTTTTGTGATATAATATCTGTTTGATTGTTCAATACCGTATACGAAGGGAAGTGGGATTTTATTGGGTAAGAAAAGAATAAAACTTCATGGATTTAATAATCTGACAAAAACTTTAAGCTTCAATCTTTATGACATCTGCTATACTAAATCGGTTGCAGACCGCAAAGCCTATATTGAATATATCGACGAAATGTATAATGCGGATAAACTGACTGAAATATTAAGCAAAGTTGTCGAGATTATTGGGGCTAAGATCCTGAATGTCGCTGTGCAGGATTATGATCCGCAGGGAGCGAGCGTAACAATACTGATTTGCGAGGAGAGCCAACCTCCAAAGTCGGCGGTTCATACGATAGCGACAGGCAATCCATCCGTTGCGATGCATTTGGATAAAAGCCATATAACAGTTCACACCTATCCTGAATACAATCCTCATGGGGGAGTTTGCACATTCAGGGCGGATATCGATGTTTCGACCTGTGGTCAGATATCGCCGTTGATGGCGCTGAATTATTTGATCGAGAGCTTTGGAGCGGACATGATGACACTGGACTATCGAGTTCGTGGTTTCACCAGAATGATAAACGGCAGGAAGATTTTCATCGACCATAAAATCAGTTCGATACAGGATTATATTCGAAAGGATCTGCTGGCTCAGTATTATACGATTGACGTTAACATATTCCAGGAGAATATTTTTCATACAAAGTGCAAGCTAAGAAATTTTGACCTTGATAATTATTTTTTCAATTTTTCAGTGGATGATTTGACCAAAGATGAATTGAATGTCATCACATCAAAGGTTCGCAAAGAAATGGATGAAGTTTTTTACGGCAAAAATATGCCGGATTAATGAAGAAACGGAGGAAGATCAAATGCTTATCAAAAACAGCGATTTATGGTTTTCGGAATATTATATGGAGGATGATGTAAAATTATCCTTGAAGATCGGAGAAGTTCTGCATACGGAACAGTCTCCGTTTCAGAAAGTTCAGGTGTTCAAAAATGACACCTTTGGTGTATTTCTGGTTTTGGATGGATATACCCAGGTAACAGAAAAAGATGAGTTTGTTTACCATGATATGATCGCTCACGTGCCTATGGCTGTAAATCCGGAAATCAAAAATGTGTTGATCATCGGGGGTGGAGATGGCGGCACAGCTAGAGAAGTGTCCAGATATGCCGGGATCGAAAAGATCGATCAGGTTGAAATCGATGAAGCGGTTGTCAGGGTTTGTGAAGAACACATGCCGACACTGTCATCCGTTTATAAAGCCGAACCGAGAATGAATCTGATGTTCTGTGACGGACTGAAATATGTGGAAGAAGCACCGGACGGCTCTTATGATTTGATCCTTGTGGACTCCACAGATCCAGCCGGCCCGGGAGAAAGCCTTTTCTCCACTCAGTTTTATAAAGACTGCTATCGCGTGCTGACCAAGGACGGTATCCTGATCAACCAGCATGAAGGTGCTTTCTTTGATGGGGACATCGAAGAAATGAAAAAGGCCCATGCCAAGATCAAGGAAACATTCCCGATCGCCAGGGTTTATGGATTCAATACGCCAACCTATGCATCCGGTTACTGGTATTTTGGCTTTGCTTCTAAAACACTGGATCCGATTGCGGACTTCAAGCCGGAAATCTGGAACAAGCTCGGGCTGAAAACAAAATATTACAATACAGATCTTCATCGAGGCGCTTTCGCTCTTCCGAATTACGTGAAGGAGATTCTTGCTTCTGTTTAAGCCATTTAATCAATCATGGCTGCAAAAGCGCTTGAAGCTGATGAGACCTGATAGAAATCGATCATAGCATATTTATACCTCTGCCAATCCCCTGGCAGAGGTGTTTTTTCGCTGGTGACAAAGTCACTTTGTTTGCTTGTTTTTTGGGTTATAATAAACTAATATATTAACAAGACTCATATTAAAATTCGCAATGATATATGAAATAAGAGGAGGAAGAAAAATGAGCGACAACAAAACATCGGGGAATCTTATGGAAGCGTTTGCAGGGGAATCACAGGCAAACAGAAAGTATTTGGCTTATGCAAAGCAGGCAGAGAAGGATGGCAAATTGAATGCGGCCAAACTTTTTAAAGCGGCCTCGGATGCTGAGACCATCCATGCACTCAAGCACTTTGAAGTAGCGGGTAAAATCGGCTCGACGCTGGACAACCTAAAGGACGGCATTGAAGGCGAAACCCATGAATATAAGGAGATGTATCCCGACTTTTTGAAGGCAGCGGAAGAGGAAGGAAACAAAGCTGCAGCCATTTCATTCAACTTTGCCATGAAAGCCGAAGAAGTCCACGCAAACCTATACAAGGATGCATTGGAAAATATCGAAAATACGGAAGAAGTATTTTATTATTTATGCCCCGTATGCGGCAATATCGAAAAGTTTGTTCCTGAAAAATGCAGCATCTGCGGTGTTCCGGGAAGCAAGTTCATAAAGTATTAAGACATGATCAAAGAGCGGCATCCTAAAGCCGCTCTTTTTTTGTCTTCAATTTTTTATATAATCATATTACATTATATTACATTTTTTAATTGTCAATTTAATTGTCTTGTCAGTTGAATAGCCATATGTTATAATCAGTCAATATGAAATAGGGGGTCTTGAAACACAAGGCCTTTGGCAGTCTGCATATGGAAAGGTGAATACAAGTGATTAGCGAGATAGAAAGACTTAAAAAAGAAAAAAATGCTGTGATTTTAGCTCATTACTATGTCAGCGATGAGGTACAAAAGATTGCAGACTATGTTGGGGATTCATATTTTCTCAGTAAGAAAGCGGCCGAATCAGAAGCCGACATAATTGTTTTTTGCGGTGTAAAATTTATGGGGGAGAGCGCAAAAATATTAAATCCTGGAAAGAAGGTTCTCATGCCCGACTTTTCTTCTGACTGCCCGATGGCTCATATGGCGTCAGTTGAAAATATCTTGAAAATTAGGAATTCAACTGATGATTTGGCAGTCGTCTGTTATATCAACTCCACTGCTGAAATTAAAATGCATTCCGACATATGTGTTACATCCTCCAATGCAGTTAAAATAGTGAAGAAAATACCCGAAAAGAACATTTACTTTATCCCGGACAGCAATCTTGCGAGATATGTAGCAAAGCATGTTCCGGAGAAAAACATCTTACTGAATGATGGATATTGTCCGATCCATGATCAGATCAGTCTGGACAGTGTAAAAAAAATGAAGGAAGCTCATCCGGGCGCGTTGTTTCTTGCACACCCGGAATGCAGAATGGAAATATTAAATGAAGCGGATTACATCGGAAGCACTTCAGGAATTATAGATTATGCAACGGAAAGCAAGAATAAGGAATTCATCATCGGCACTGAAATCGGTATATTCTATGAATTAAAAACAAAAAATCCTGAAAAGAAATTTTACCCTGCCAGCGCCGGACAGATTTGCCCCGATATGAAGCTGGTTACGCTGGAGAAGGTCTTAGATGTATTAAAGAATGAAAATAACGAAGTTTTGATCAGTGAAGAAGTGAGGACAAAAGCATTGAAATCTCTTGAAAGAATGCTGGAACTGGCGAAATAACGGAAATTGGATGAGGGGAAGCCATGAAAACGGATATTTTGATCGTCGGCAGCGGGTGTGCGGGACTGTATTGCGCACTGCATCTGCCAAAAGACAAATCGGTCTTAATTATTACAAAATCCCATGTGGAAAGCAGTGACTCCTATCTTGCTCAAGGTGGCATCTGCATGATGAAAAACGAGAAAGACTATGACAGCTTTTTTCAGGACACGATGAAGGCAGGCCACTACGAAAACGACCAGGAATCTGTAGAGATCATGATCAGGTCTTCGGTAGATGTCATCAACGATTTATTATCCTATGGAGTTGTTTTCAACAGGGAGGATAACGGAAGCCTCGCCTTTACCAGAGAAGGCGCGCATTCGGACAACAGGATCCTCTACCATCAGGACATTACAGGCGAAGAGATCACCGGGCAGTTATTTGAAGAAGTGAGCAAACTGCCTAACGTGAAGGTTATGGAATATACCGCGATGATCGATATTATCAGCAAAGATAATACCTGCTATGGAGTGGTTGCCAGAGATAAGGACAGCAATATTTTTATGATCCAGGCTGATTATACCGTTTTAGCCACCGGGGGGATCGGGGGGCTTTACCCGCATTCTACGAATTTCCGGCATCTGACTGGAGATTCTGTGGCTATAGCCCTCAAGCATGGCATAGAGCTTAAGGACGTTAATTATGTTCAGATACACCCAACCACTTTATACTCTGACAAAGAAGAGGACAGGAGCTTTCTTATTTCTGAATCGGTCAGAGGCGAAGGCGCAAAGTTATACGACAAGAATATGAATCGTTTCGTTGATGAACTTCTTCCAAGGGATTTGCTGACAAAAGAAATATTGAAACAAATGGAGAAAGATCAAACGAAATTCGTCTGGGAGGATCTAAGGACCATTCCAGAGGAAGAGTTGGTGAGCCATTTTCCAAACATTGTTGAGCACTGCAAAAAGATGGGATACGACGTGACCAAAGAATGCATACCGGTGGTTCCTGCCCAGCATTACTTCATGGGGGGGATCAAGGTGGATCATAACGGAAAAACCAGTATGGATCAGTTGTATGCTATAGGAGAGACAGCCTGCACAGGGGTTCACGGAAGAAACCGGCTTGCCAGTAACTCCTTGCTGGAAAGTCTGGTTTTTGCAAAACGTGCCGCGGTAGAAATAGAAGAAAAATATACCGTGAAGATGACGGATGGATCTGTTTTCGAAGAATTCGACCTTGAAAAATATCACGACTCTGACAAGCTTGCTGAAGATTATCGTCAATTGGTTTTGAAGGAAATAGCCAGGCTCGATGAAGAGGAAAAATCTGAAGGGATTTGATTGTATCAAGAGAAGAGGACTGTAGTAATGTTTAATAAGGCAACCATGAAACTGAATATCGACCCGCTTATTTTGGCAGCGTTAAAAGAGGACATCACCAGTGAGGATATCTCAACAAATTGTGTTATGCCGCACCCAAAACAGGGAGAGGTGGATCTGATCTGCAAGGGAGATGGCATCATTTGCGGACTTCAGGTTTTTGCCAGAGTTTTCGAATTGCTGGATGAGAAAGTTGAAACTGAATTTTATTTTGCTGACGGGGATAAAGTTGAAAAGGGACAGTGCATGGGCAAAGTGAGAGGCGATATTAGAATTCTGCTGTCCGGCGAACGGACTGCCCTCAATTATCTTCAGAGAATGAGCGGCATTGCCACTTATACACGTTCAGTGGTAGATTTGCTGTGCGGAAGCCGGACAAAGCTGCTGGATACAAGAAAGACAACACCTAACAACAGGATTTTCGAAAAGTACTCTGTTCTGGTGGGAGGCGGCAATAATCACAGATTCAATCTATCAGACGGCGTCATGCTGAAAGACAATCATATAGGGGCTGCCGGCGGAGTCAAGGAAGCGATTTATATGGCAAGATCATACGCGCCTTTTGTGCGCAAGATCGAAGTGGAGGTAGAAAACCTTGACATGGTGAAACAGGCTCTTGAAGCGGGGGCCGATATCATCATGCTGGACAATATGACCTGCGAAGAAATCAGGGAGGCAATGGATGTTATCAAAGGTTCAGCGCTGGTCGAAGTATCCGGTAACATCACCCGTGAAAATATTGAACGTTTAGCAAACCTGGGAGTTGATTTCTTTTCCAGCGGCGCTATAACTCATTCAGCGCCTATCATGGACATTTCAATGAAAAACTTGCACGCCATTTAGAATTGAGAGGTTTCATCAATATGAACGGAGAAAAAAGACGAAAAGATATCATAGAGATCCTGGAAAAAAGCTCATCTCCGGTTTCCGGCGAGAAACTGGCGGATATTTTTGATGTGAGCAGGCAGGTGATCGTACAGGATATCGCTTTGCTTAGAGCTGGCGAGCATGACATCATATCTACCAATCGGGGATATATGATCCATAAAAAAACTGGTCTGCGGAGGATTTTCAAGTTGCACCACAGTGATGAACAGATCGGTGAAGAATTGAACATGATCGTCGATAACGGAGGGAGAGTGCTGGACGTCTTCGTTTATCATAAAGTGTATGGACTGATAAAAGCGGACCTGTCCATCAAATCAAGACTTGATGTTGAGCACTACTTGAATGAAATCAGCACAGGGAAATCATTCCCTTTGAAAAACGTGACCTCGGGATATCACTATCATACGATAACCGCCGATGATGAAAAAATCCTTGATATGATACAGGAAAAATTGAGAGAAGCGGGGTTCCTGGCGGAATTGAGAGGCCATGAACCTGTGGACTTCTGGAACAAAAATAATAGCTAAAACCAGGCGCTGTTTAATATTTTAACAGCGCTTTTTATTTTATGCTCATCCATGGCGGCGTAACCCAGCAAAACCTGGGGATCTGTTCCATATGGATCTTCCTGGATATAGTATTTAGAGACACCATAGACCCTGACTCCTGAAGCGATCGCAGATTCAACCAGTTGTTTTTCCGACATCCCATTCTTCACTTTTAACAGCAGATGCAGGCCCGCATCGGCACCAATGATCTCAATCGGGTTCCCTGTGCCTGCAATTTCGCTTTCTAGAAATTCTCTTTTCTTTTTGTAAACATTCCTCATTTTATTTAAGTGTCTTTCGAAATATCCCTCCTGAATGAACCGGCACAGTACTTTTTGCTCTATGGTAGGCACCGGACATATTATAAAGGGCAGTTTTTTCATAAATATTTTCATAAGCTTCTCGGGAAGGACCATATAACTGACACGGATAGCCGGGGAAAGGGATTTGGAAAAAGCTCCCATATAAATGACCTTCCCGTTTGTATCGAGTCCTTGAAGTGCCGGAATAGGTTTACCGCTGTATTTGAACTCCGAGTCATAATCATCTTCCACAATGAAGCGCTCTTGACTGTCATTTGCCCAATTCAGTATTTGGATCCGCCTGTTGATCGGCATGATCCGCCCGGAAGGAAACTGATGGGCAGGAGTGATGCATATGATATTGGCACCGCTTTTTTCAATTTCTTCCAAAATCATCCCTTCGCGATCGATGTTGATGGCCCTATAATTGCTCCGGTTGCTCTTGAAAAGCAGATTCAACTTCTCATAACCCGGGTTTTCTATACCGTAGACATTTTCTTTTTCAAAAAGCTGGATCAGAATCTGAAATAAATACTCGGAACCGGAGCTGATCACTATTTGATCTGCCACGCAGTCCACACCTCTGGACTGCCGGAGATAATCAGCGATGGAAATTCTCAAATGGACATTTCCTCTGAGATCGCCGGCCTCAATAAGTTCGATGTCATATTCATCAATGACCTCTTTATATAGTCTCCTCCATATCGAAAACGGAAACGTTGCCTGATCCACACAATTGTAGGAAAAATCATACTGAATGTTTTCGGTCAAAGCATCGATCATATCGGAACGGATCGTTTTCCGGGTTTCTATTTTAACGATGTTGTCAAGCTTGCTAATGTAAAAGCCCTTTCTTTCTATCGGGACCACGTAACCTTCTTCGATCAATTGATCATATGCGGCGCGAATCGTATTTTGACTGATTCTCAAATGGGATGATAGTTTCCGTTTGGAGGGGAGTTTTGTGCCGCTTTCTATTTTCCCGGTCTGTATTTGCTTTTTCAGATAATCGTACAGCTGAAGATATATTGGACTGCCGTTTTCTAAATTAATCGCAAATGTTATCATTTCCATATTCGTCTCCCGTCTAAATCTGATACCATTAAAATAGTCTTAATTGATACTTTAAACCATATCAGTATCGAAATATAATGATAGCATACCGCAGCGGAAAGTCAACTTAATAAAAAGGAGAATCTGAAATGAATAATCGTTATGAACTGAATAAGAATCTGGCGCAAATGCTCAAGGGTGGAGTGATCATGGATGTCACCACCGCTGAACAGGCAAAAATAGCTGAAAAAGCAGGGGCCTGCGCTGTTATGGCTTTGGAAAGGATTCCGGCTGATATCCGTGCAGCGGGCGGAGTTTCAAGAATGAGCGATCCCCAAATGATAAAAAGTATACAAAATGCGGTTTCCATTCCAGTAATGGCCAAAGTACGCATTGGGCATTTCGTGGAAGCTCAGATCCTGGAAGCTATCGATATCGATTATATAGATGAAAGCGAAGTGCTTTCCCCGGCAGACGACAAATACCATATCGACAAGACCAAATTCGAGGTGCCCTTCGTTTGCGGCGCCAAGGATCTGGGAGAAGCTTTAAGAAGGATCAACGAGGGTGCGGCCATGATCAGAACCAAAGGGGAACCGGGAACAGGAGATATCATACAGGCAGTAAGACATATCCGGATGATAAACCGACAGATGAGGATAATCCAGAGCCTAAGGGAGGATGAATTGTATTATGAAGCCAAGGAGCTGCAGGTTCCTTATCATTTAGTGAAGTATGTTCATGAAAACGGCAAACTGCCCGTCGTGAATTTTGCTGCAGGAGGAGTCGCCACACCTGCCGATGCCGCCCTGATGATGCAGCTCGGAGCTGAAGGAGTTTTTGTGGGCTCAGGGATCTTCAAATCCGGAAACCCTGTAAAGCGTGCACAGGCCATCGTCAAGGCAGTCACTAACTATAATGATGCGGAAATGATTGCAGCCCTTTCAGAAGATCTGGGAGAAGCGATGGTAGGGATCAATGAAAGTGAAATCGATATCCTGATGGCTCAAAGAGGGATATAAAGGCAAATGAAAAGAGGTGAAATATGGCGAAGAGGGTAGGAGTGCTGGCTTTACAAGGCGCATTCGCAGAACATATCCAAGCACTGGAAAAGTTAGGTGTAGATTGTTTTGAAATCAGAAAGAAGGACGACCTTCATTCAGGGCAGATCGACGGTTTGGTTCTTCCGGGAGGCGAAAGCACAGTCATCGGAAAGCTTCTCAGAGAGCTTGGGATGTTTGATGAGATGAAAGAGCTTATAAAAAACGGTCTTCCGGTTTTCGGCACCTGTGCAGGCTTGATCCTATTGGCCAATAACATTTCCAACAGTTCCGACATGCATTTTGGAACTATGGATATAACAGCAACGCGAAACGCGTACGGCCGCCAACTGGGGAGTTTCAAAACGAAAAGCAATTTCGCAGGCGTTGGCGACGTGGACATGACATTCATCCGCGCTCCTTTGATTAAAAAAACAGGTGAAAAAGTTGAAGTTCTGGCAAAAGTTGATGATCAGATTGTCGCGGCAAGGCAAGGGAAAATGCTTGCTATATCTTTTCATCCCGAACTTACAGAAGACCTGAGTGTACACAAGTACTTTTTGGGGTATATAAGCGAATAGAGAATAGTTTGATCCAACCTATTTTCGCTGTCATATTAATAAAAATGGGGTGATCATATGTTGCTGATTTGTTATCCAAAATGCGGAACTTGTAAAAAAACTCAGGCATGGCTTGATGAACAGGGTATCGAATACGAATACAGGGACATCAAGACTGCAAACCCAAGTGTCGAGGAATTGAGTCTTTGGCATAAAAAAAGCGGCCTTCCGATCAAAAGGTTCTGGAATACCAGCGGGCAGCTCTATAAAACCTTGAACATCAAGGAAAAACTGCCATCCATGAGTTTGGAAGACCAGCTCAATCTACTCGCCAGCGATGGAATGCTGGTAAAAAGGCCAATAATGATCGATGGCGAATTTGTGCTTGTGGGTTTCAAGCAGACCGAATGGGAAGGCTGGCTCTTAAAACGATAACAGCTTAATTCCCCAGACAAATACCTATGCTGCGCGCTGCTTTAAGAACTTCATCATCCATAGGAATCAATTTCAAGCGATTGATGGCTTCTTGCAGGGGTACTGAAACAACACTGTTCCCTTGCAAGGCCACCATGGTGCCAAATTTTTCTTCTATCGCTGCATCAACAGCCGCCACACCATAGCGGGTCGATAGAATACGATCATTTGACAATGGAGATCCTCCGCGCTGCAGATGGCCAAGTACAGTAGCTCTGGTTTCGATACCTGTACGTTCTTCAAGTTCGGCCCCGAGCCGAGCGCCGACCCCACCCAGTTTTATTGGATCATGCCTGCCTTTTATCATCTTTTCAACGGTATATTCGCCCCCTTCCGGTTTTGCTCCTTCAGCTGCGACAATGATACTGAACCTTTTCCCTTTGCTGATACGAGTATCAACCGCCTTTAATATCGAATCCATAGAATATGGAATTTCTGGTATCAATATGACGTCCGCTCCGCCTGCAACACCTGCATACAAAGCTATCCAGCCGGCATATCGACCCATTACTTCAAGAATCATGATGCGGTGATGAGACTCTGCTGTTGTGTGAAGACGGTCCAGCGCTTCCTGGGCAAAATTCACTGCCGATTGAAAGCCAAAAGTCAAATCCGTAGCCATGACATCATTGTCGATGGTTTTCGGGATTCCGATCACCGGCAACCCAAGGCTATGGAGACCGGATGCGATGGACAAGCTGCCATCGCCCCCGATCACAAGAAGACAGTCAATGTTATATTTATTCATGTTTCCTATCACATCACCGGAACGGTCAACAGGCTTCTCATCGGATCCCGGATTGCTTTGATAGGCAAAGGGATTATCCCGGTTAGTTGTGCCTAAAATCGTGCCGCCCCGGGGCAAAATACCTGAAACGTCATTTACGCTTAGTGGTATGAATTCACCTTCTACAGCACCGCGAAAACCGTCCCGGATACCCATGACCTGGATCCCGTGTTGGGCAGAGGATTTTACAACGGCTCTGATAACAGCATTTAAACCGGGGCAATCGCCGCCGCCGGTGAGAACGGCCAATCTTTGCATATTCTACACCTCCTGAGTTTCCTGAATGCAGTTCAATGATGTTGACTTTATAACTATAAAATGAGTATATAGCATTTCTTCAAAATATGAAATAACTTCTCCGGCAAGAATTAAATCTTGCCAAATAGAACAGTATAGTTTAATATTATCGATATTGGTAATAATATTGATAATAAAAACAATAACGGTCGTAGCAGATAAAAATCTGCGGTACTGCATCTGCAGGCTGTAAGAATTATAATGGCAGACGGCTGATCCAATAGAATGGAATTTTCCGGATGGTCTTGACCACGAAAGCAAGCGGCAGGAACTAGTCATTATTCCGTATTTATTTTTCTAAGTAAAGCCGAATAATATTTATGGTTGGTGAAAAGCGCTTGTTTGTCTCGTTCAACGGAAAACTCCGTTATGGGATGACAGGCTTTTATACTTTTTGGCAGGAGGCTGAAACATGAAAATAGCTAATACAATTGAAGAAGTACGGGAAATCGTTAACGGATGGAAAGCGGCAGGACTCAGCATAGGCCTGGTACCAACCATGGGCTTTCTCCACGAAGGCCACACGAGCCTCATGAAAATCGCTTCAGAAAATGATCGCGTTGTGGTAAGTATTTTCTTAAACCCGATCCAATTCGGTCCGAAAGAGGATCTGAGCAGTTATCCGAAGGATTTTGAAAGCGACAGGGCAAAATGTGAATCAAATGGCGTTGACTTGATTTTTGCGCCCGACGCCTTGGAAATGTATGATGAGATGTTCTCTACTTACGTGGACATGACCGGCCTTACCGAAGAATTGTGCGGTTTGAGCAGGCCGGGGCATTTCCGTGGCGTATGCACCGTTGTATCCAAGCTTTTTAATATTATATCGCCGGACAAAGCCTATTTTGGCGAAAAGGACGCTCAGCAGCTGGCGGTTGTGAAAAGAATGGTCAAAGATCTTAACTTCAATCTTGAAGTCGTTGGATGCCCGATCATCAGAGAGCCGGATGGGCTGGCTATGAGCTCTCGAAATACATATTTGAATGAAAGCCAAAGAAAAGCAGCTGTAATTCTATCGAAAAGCATAAAAATTGGCAAAGAACTGGTAATGGCAGGAGAAAAGGATTCTTCTGAAGTGATCTCACAAATGAAAGCTGCTATTGAATCCGAACCTTTGGCCAGAATCGACTACATCAAAGTTGTGGATTCCAATTCCCTTGTTGCAGTGGATCGCATCGACGGTCCTGTTCTTGTGGCAATAGCTGTGTTTATCGGCACCACAAGACTGATAGACAACTTTTCATACATGTCCTCCACGTGATCGGCATATTGTTGTAAATCCGTTTTCCCTGTGATATATTCAATTATAGATTTAGTACCGCATCTCATTGGAAGCCGGCAGTCCTTACTGGCGGAAAAGAAAGGAGAATCAACATGGCAGTAGTAAAAGTAATTGAACTTCTTGCAGAGTCAAGTGTGAGCTGGGAAGCAGCAACGAAAGAGGCGATCAACGAAGCGTCAAAGACCCTGACCAACATCCAGTCAGTTTACGTTGAGAATTTACAGGCTATTGTAAAAGATAACGAAATCACCCATTACAGGGTCAATGCGAAGGTATCATTCATAGTAGCTGATTGAAGGATTTAATTTTTTATAGAAGCCGAAAAGGCAACTGATCAAAAAACAAGAGCAGCCTTTGATGAGCTGCTCTTTATTTTCTCATTTAGATAGCCATATTAAGAACAATTCTGGATCTGCTTTTCGTTTATACTTATGCTATCCAGCTATTCCAGGCCGATCAAGATATTTTCCCCCTCAACTTTTACGGGGTATGTGATCGCGTCTTTAACATCAAGAGTCACGAACATGACTTTCGGCTTCTGTATGATCTTGCCGGTGATCACATCGAATTTGGTGCGATGCCTCCTGCAAGTGATGATATTGCCGTCAACGATGCCATGTTTATAAAGATTGGCACCCATATGCGGACACTTATTGTCAACCGCATAGAACGAATCTTCAAATTTAACTATAAGGATCTCCCGACCGTTCAGTGAACCTAATATTGTATTATCTTCCTGCAAGTCTGATGTTTCAGCAACTTTATAATATTCCATAGGTACCGTCCTTTCATGATTATGATTATGATCGTTGATTGAATCATGATTCAGCATAACATAAGATGTTTGAACAGTAAAGATTTGGGGGATAATTAACACAAATCTGTGTATTTAGGATATAATAAAACATCATACATTATCAAGGGAGGAATTATTAATGGATTGGAAATTCGAAGAAGGCAGGATCTATAGTGTGGACGAAAATGGAGATCTGATGTGCGAAACAACATATATCAAAAAAGGAAACGGTATTGTTGATATAGATCATACTTATGTTAACCCATGTTTAAGGGGTCAGGGGATGGCTAGCAAAATGATGTTTGTAGTTTCAGATTTTCTTAGAAAGGAAGGCTTGACAGCCACAGCTACGTGTTCATATGCGAACCTTTGGTTTATTGATCATAAAGAAGAATACCCGGACATTATATCCAATGAGGTCACAGGACAAGATCTTTCGTGTAAAATAGGCGGCAAACATTAAGCAGGGGAGATTCATTTTCCGTAATCCATCTTGAACATTTTTGCAACCGCTTTGTCAATGACAAAAGACGGGATATGAATCATTACCTTTGATTTGATCCTGTCTTTTGCAATTATAACCCTCGATTTTGGATTCTTTTTTTCTATTATATCAGCGATTATGGATGCAGCTACTCCGGCATCCATGCCGCTGTTGCCGCCTTCAATGAAATTGTCACGAAACGCATTTAAGCTTTTCATGTATTTTTTTTCAACAAAAGATATATCCTGGGCTTTTGCCTTGTTCCAAATTGGCGTGGCGACGGCTGCAGGCTCTAAAAGGATCGTTTTGATGCCAAAAGGATCCATCTCGCGCCTCAATGAATCGCAGAACCCTTCAAGGGCAAACTTGGTAGAGGCGTAAGGCGATAAAAACGGCAATGCAATTTTGCCTGCAAGTGAGCCGTTCACGATAATTTTTCCTTTGCTTTGGATCAGCTCCGGAATGAAAGCCTGGATGATCCGGACCACCCCAAAATAATTGATTTCAAAGCATTCCCTGTAGAGGGATAAAGGAAGATTTTCCGCAGGGCCTCCCAATGCGACCCCTGCATTCGCGATAACTGCGACAATGCGGCTTCCGTTTTGGCAAAGGTCTTTCACATATTGAATAAAATCGTCTATTTCCTCGGCAACCCGCAGATCCATTTTTCTTGAATGAATATTGGCTTGCTTTTCAAAGGGGTTTTCATTGAGATAAGATGTTGCGATCGTATAGCCCTTTTTACTCAATATATCCACGAGGCTTTTGCCGATCCCACTGTCGGATCCGGTAATAACGACCAGCTTGGAGGAATTGATGGCATTTATCTTTTCGGCATGCTTCATAAAAATCACCCTCTATACTCGTTTGGGTTAATGCAGAGCATATTCATTTTCCATGGGTATTTTATACCCTCATTATAAAAATATAAAAGGATCCAGCTTCAGCAATGAATCATAAAATCTAGGATGAACAATTATCAAGGGAGGACAACTCATGTGGATCAATTTGATTACGGGAGCAATTTTTATCATACTGGGCCTGGCGGTACATGTTTTCAAGTGCTATTTTCTGATATCCGGCTATAATACAATGCCGAAAGAAAAGAAAGCAAAAGTTGATGTCAAATCCCTTGCGAAGCTGATCGGCCTGTATTCTTATTTTAACGGTATCGTCTTTTTGCTTTTCGGGTTATTATATTCCATGGGTTTTGAGCCTGGAATGGGATGGCCAATATTCGTTATGACTATATCCTCGGTCTATTTGTTGATAAAAGCCCAAAAGTATGATGGTAATGTTTTTGATGAAAGCGGCAAGCTTCGAAAAGGAGCAGGTAAAAAGTTCGGTTTTCTGATAGCAGGAATCGCAGTGGTTCTGGCAGCAACTGCGGTTTTGCTTTTTTTGTCGGCACAGCCTGTTGATGTAACGTTGCAGCCCGATGGGATCAAGGTGCAGGGTCTTTATGGCGAGTTTTATACATGGGAGGAAATTCGTGAGGTACAGATGCTGGACGAATTGCCAAGAATCGAAATGCGTACCAACGGATCCGCTTTGGGGTCCCATTTGAAAGGCCACTTCAGAACTACGGAATACGGCGGCGTCAAGCTTTTTGTGGACACACAGGTGCCTCTCTTTATTTATATGAAAACGGACAAAGGCATTGTTATATTGAATATGGCCTCCGACTTAGAAACATCTGAAACTTATCAAACCATCGTTAAGAACAAATCGAGCCAAGGAAAACAGCTTCAGAACAATTGAAAATGGTTTACGACCGCGGAATTTATTGTTATTATTTAACCGGGCCTATAGCTATGTAAAAATGAAATCATTACTTAGGATTTCAAATCCGGCACTATGGGTATATTAATTAATAAGACTAAGGAATAATCAGAGGTGAAATTATGTTGACTGGCAAAACGGTAGTTCTTGGAGTTACGGGGAGTATAGCAGCGTATAAGATCGCAAATCTGGCTAGTATGCTGATCAAGCAGCATTGCGATGTTCACGTTATCATGACCAAAAACGCTACGAACTTTATCAATCCGATCGCATTTGAAACGCTGACAAAAAATAAATGCATGGTGGATACCTTCGATAGAAATTTCCAGTTCAATATAGCCCATGTATCTTTGGCGCAGAAAGCCGATTTGATGATGATCGCGCCGGCTTCAGCAAATATCATTGCTAAACTGGCTCATGGACTGGCGGACGACATGCTCAGCACAACTGCCCTGGCCTGCAAATGTTCGATTCTGGTTTCCCCGGCGATGAATTCCAATATGTACGTGAATCCTATCGTCCAGGACAACATTCAGATTCTAAATAAATATGGATTTACAGTGATCGTTCCCGATGTAGGTCTTCTGGCTTGTGAAGATATAGGAATTGGGAAAATGCCTGATGAGCACGTGCTGATGGATTATATCATGAGAGAGATCGCCTTTGAAAAAGATTTGAAAGGCGAGAGAATATTGATCACAGCCGGACCGACCCATGAAGCCATCGACCCTGTAAGGATCATAACCAACCATTCCACGGGGAAAATGGGATATGCTCTTGCCAGAATGGCGATGCTAAGAGGCGCGGACGTCACATTGGTTACAGGCCCTGTCAGTTTGACGCCGCCGCCATTTATTGCAACCGTGCCGATCCAAAGCGCTCAGGACATGTATGAAGCGGTTGTGGGGCTTTTCGAAGAGCAGGATATAGTAATCAAAGCAGCAGCTGTGGCAGACTATAGACCGATCAATGTAAGCGATGAAAAAATCAAGAAAAGAGATGGGGATATGACGATCCAGCTCGAAAGGACCAAGGATATTCTCGCCGGCTTGGGTTCGATGAAAAGACCGGATCAATTCCTGTGCGGATTTTCTATGGAAACCCAAAATATGCTTGAAAATTCAAGGAAAAAGCTAGTGGAAAAGAATATCGATATGATCGTTGCAAACAATCTTAAGGATGAAGGTGGTGGCTTTGCCACTGATACGAATATCATCACGATCATAACTCGTGAAACAGAAAATGCGCTGCCAATCATGACGAAGGAAGCAGCAGCTAATGAAATATTGTCCCGCATCATCATGTCGATGCAAGCCCGTTAAACTCAAATAACGGGCTTTTTTGTTGAATCGGAGGTGTAGTTATGAAAAAATGGATATGCACGGTATGTGGATATATACATGAGGGATCGGAGCCTCCTGAAAAATGTCCGATGTGCGGAGCCCCAAAAGAAATGTTTCAGTTGCTGGTGGAAGGAACCGGAGATGCAGGCCAAGGAACAGAGAAGCTGAAGAACCTGGGGAATTACGAATATGAAGCGGATGTCTTGATTGTTGGCAGCGGTGCAGCGGCATTCTCCGCGGCGATAACCGCCAGAAAAAAGGGTGCCAGCGTCATCATGTTCGAAAAGGCTTCAACGATAGGCGGAACCACCATACGATCAGGAGGAGGCTATTGGACGCCAAATAACAGATTTCAAAGGGATCTGGGAATAGAAGATAAAAAGGAAGACGCACTGAGGTACATGACAAGATATTCGTATCCTCATCTCTATAATCCTAATGCGCCGAATTTCGGCATTCCATCCAATGAATATGAGATTATGGAAGCATTTTATGACAAGGCTTCTGAAACGGTAGAATTTCTATCGGATTGCGGTGCCTTGGAAAGCATACAGGATATCAACTGGACAGGAAAACCGCAGGTCGATTATATGGACCATTTGCCTGAAAACAAAGGTGTTCGAGGCAGAGTTTTGTTCTCAAAAAACCCGGAAGGAAGGCTAAGCTATGGATTTGAAATGATCAGGCAGTTGGAAAGCTGGGCCAGATCCAATCAGATCAAAATCCTGACGAACCATCAGGTCATGAAAATCCTCCAGAACGATAAAAAAGAAATAATCGGTCTGGATGTTGTCAGAGAAGGGAAAGAGATCGTCAGAGCTAAAGCCAATAAAGCCGTTATTTTTGGTAGTGGGGGGTATTCGCATAATCCTGAATTGATGTTGCATTTTCAAAGAGGGCCGCACTATGGGGGATGTTCAGCACCAACCAATACAGGAGATTTCATCACGATGGCTGTTGAGATCGGCGCAAGGATCGGGAACATGGCCGGGGCGTTCAGAGCAGAAAGCATACTGGAAAACGCGTTGACGTATCCGGGAGGCTCGAATAATGTTTTTTATATCCCTGGGGACAGTGTCATTGAAGTGAACCGATACGGGAAGCGCATCATGGATGAAAAGAGAAATTATACAGACAGGACCATGCTGCATTTTGTCTGGGATCCTCAAAAAGCTGAATGGACTAATATGCTGGTATTCATGATCTATGACAAACGAACAGCAGAACTATGGCAGGGATTCCCGCCGTATCCGGTACTAAGCGATGGACTATCCTCTTATATCATTGCTGCCGATACAATTGATGATTTAGCAGAGGCTCTGTCGATCCGGCTCAAATCGCTGGAAGCCCATACGGGAGGCTTTAAATTGTCTTCCGAATTCCTTTTAAATTTGAAAGAGACTATTTTGCGGTACAATGTTTTTGCCAAGACCGGCAAAGATATGGACTTTCAACGGGGTGATTTTAATTACGACAGGGAATGGACGACTTTTCCGCCTACGTTACCGGATGCTGTTTGGCCTCCTGAGGGCAGTCCGAATTACACCATGTATCCTATCAGCAATACTGGACCTTACTACGCGATTATATTGGCAGCCGGAACGCTGGATACCAACGGCGGACCGGTGATCGATAAAAATGCAAGGGTCCTGGATGTTCATGGAAATCCTATCCCCGGTCTTTACGGAGCGGGCAACTGCATAGCGTCGCCGACCGCAAACGCTTATTGGGGAGCAGGCAGCACCATCGGGCCGGCTATAACCTTTGGATATATTGCCGGAAACTATGCCGTTTTGGAAGAAATGAAATAAGATCAATGGAAAGCGCGAGGTGACAACAAATGGTTATCGGAGCAGCAAAAGTAACGATATATGCGCCTTGGGTGCATTCTCTGAAGGAAAAGCGTATGATCGTTAAAAGCCTTAGTGCAAAAGTGCGCAACAAATTTAATGTATCAATAGCGGAAATAGAAGATCAGGACCTTCATCAGCGGATTGTTCTTGGATTCGCCTGTGTGGCTGGGGAATCAGCTGTTGCAGACAGCGTGATCGATCATGTGCTCAATTATATCGAAGCCAATACAGAAGGTGAACTGATAGGAATAGAACGGGAGCTGAGATAATGGATATTAAAGTCGATATGATACAGATGATAGGATTCGCGGTTGTAGTATTTCTGGCTGGAAATTTCATTGTCAATGAAGTAGAGTTTTTAAAAAAATACTGCATTCCGGCGGCTGTAGTAGGCGGTCTATTATTTACCCTGATACATTTGGTTGGACACTATACAGGCGCATTTTCGTTCGTCTTTGATATGTCGTTGAAGAACTTTTTTATGGTTGGGTTTTTCTCAACCATTGGCTTTGCGGCCAGCCTCAGGATTGTTAAACAAGGCGGAAAGGCCATCGCGCTGCTGCTGATGTGTTCTGTGATCATGCTGGTTTTGCAGAACATATGGGGCACCACCGTTTGCAGTGCTTTTGGACTGAACCCGTTGCTCGGTATGAGCGTCGGATCCATATCGCTTATGGGAGGGCCTGCCACTTCTGCCGCACTGGCGCCTATCCTTGAAGCTAACGGAGCGAATAATGCCACTACCATAGCAATAGCCTCAGCTGTGGCGGGGATCATACTGGCTGATCTGATAGCCGGACCTGTCGCAAAATATTTGATAGACAAAAAAGGACTCGTGCAGAAGGCCGAAGAATCGGATAGGGCGGAGGGGGCTGTAAAAGTCGATTTTTCAAAATACCAGGTCAAAACCGATGAGCAGGATAAAATTAGCATACAAGATTTCAGCAAGGGCTTTTTCTACATGATGATCGTCATGACGATTGGATCATTGGTCTCTCTGCTCATGAACAAGGCCGGCATGCTATTGCCTGAGTATATAGGCGCAATATTCACCGCTGCTGTGGTTCGAAATCTCGCTGATGCAAGGAAAGTAGAACTGCCCATCAATACCATAAATGCAATGGGCAAGGTTTTTCTGAACATATTCCTGACCATGACGATCATGTCACTGGAAGTTTGGAAAATAGCCGGAATGGCGATGCCTTTGATGGCGGTGGTGCTGGGGCAGGTGATTCTTCTGGTGTTATTTACAATATTTGTGGTATTCAACCTTCTGGGGAAGGATTATGACAGTGCAGTCATTTGTGCCGGCTTTTACGGGTATGCCATCGGAGTGGTACCAAATTCGGTTGTCAGCATGAATGCCGTTACAGAAAAATACGGGAGGCAATCGCCGAAGGCATTCTTTACCGTGCCGATCGTTGGAGGCTTTCTGATCGACCTGGTTTTGGGCGTCATCGTGATCGAGCATATGGCGATCATACTGACCGGCGGTTTATAATGTTTGTTATATTGCGGTTAGGGGTAAATTCACATATAACTAAAGCAATTTATGGAGATTAAAAGGAGGGCAATACGATGGATTATATAGCAGGGTTGGATGAAATCAAAGAAAATATTGAGACCTTCGATAAGTACCTTCAGGACCCGGCAATGCATGAATTTGCAATTGGCCTGATCAAGGAAGGCACCTGTTTTGTTGCTGTTAAAAAAGACAATAAGTTTCGTTTTTACCCAAGCAAATTTGTTGGCTATAAGAATAACAGCTTTGATTCATACAACAGACACGTGAAAGAAAGCGGGAAAGACACCATCCCCGATATCAGCTCTATCCTGAAACATAGACCGGACCCGTCTAAAGATATGGATCTTGCTTATATGGAGTTCTGTAAGGATTTGCACTTTGCTGGTAACGAAAGAGGAAGCGACGGCGAGGAACATAAATTCTGGATTATCGGAATTTAGTATTTATTTAGGCGTGTTTATTAGTTCAATAAATGGGTATCCCCGATTTATTAATCTAAAACATATGGAAGCTATGAAAACAAGATGCATTTGGACACTTTCATCTTGTTGGATCCAGTAGCAAAACCGGCCAATTAGTGCCGGTTTTTGTGTTGAAATTGGAATTGAATCCTTTTCGGGTTTATATGTTTAATGAAAGGAGTGAAAAAAATGAAGAGCAATTCGCGGAAAAGAATTCTAGCTGTTTTGCTGCCGGCAATGATGATTTTATTCGCCAACCCCGTTGTTGCTTTTGCGGATACTCCGGATACGACTCCTCCGATTTCTCTTTATGCAGCTCAGAATACTCTAATTGGAGGAGTTAATGTAACAGATAATGGCACAAATTTGACAGTCACTTATAAAATATTTGAACCTGGATGGTACCTGACAGAAACTCATACTTATATTGGGGCCGATCCGCCAAAATAGAATGCCCCTGGGAAATTCCCGTATAAAGGAACTGATTTGTATACCCAAGAATATTCGTTCACAATAGATGTTGACGACGGACAGAAATATTCCATTGCTGCGCATACGATTGTTATAAATGAAAACGATCCGATAGATTGCGATTGTCCGGCTCTGGAAGAAATTTCGGCAATGTTGCCGAAAACCGGCAATTTCATATTGCACCAGGGAAACGATGATATCAGCAAATTCATAATTGAGATCTTTAATGATGGTTTTCTGAATAGCGATCACGAGGCATGGTGTATTGATAGGGATCACGGCATCTATTATGATTCAACCTATTATTCATATTTCTATTCAAGCTATGCAAATATACCCGCCTATTTGACAACTGGAGATAATCCCGATATTGATTATCCTGAAAATCTCGACTTAGTAAATTGGGTACTCAACAACCATGAAGGATATAAAAATTGGGAAACACAGAATGTAATATGGAAATTGATTGATTCAACACCGCTCGATCTTACAGACACGGAAAATATTTGATATACTGAAGCATGAGCTGATGGAGAAAATTTTAAACCTGATTTCTGTAATAAAGAAGTAATGGGTATTATTGTCGAACCGACTATTCGTGATGGTGAACCCGTAACTGGACAGGTAATCATATTGGAGCTTAGCTTTGAATGTCACCCGACTTGCCAAGAAGAAACTGCATGGGCTCAAGGCAATCTCACATGGGGACACAGCTGGGCAAGTTATTTCACATACACAACTCAGCTTCCGGATTAATAGATTTGACTGCAAGTCCATGGAGCGGTATCAACTTGAAAGCCTGCATCCTAAAGGGATACAGGCTTTTTCCACAATTAAATAATTTTAAGAATAATTATCTCTTCAAATAAAAATCATGTTTAACAGAAGGTTAACATCCATATATGATGTATATAAATATTAAGATAAGGAAAAACTATGTCTATCAAAAATGAAGTTTAATCAGGCAAAAACGTAAGGTTATCATAAGTTGATTTAAAGATTAGTTTGTCAGAAGGTCGACTAATGAACCGAAATTATACTATTAGCAGTATAGGAAACATATTATGATGAAGTGGAAAATCATAACGACTATCATAATTCTAGCCATAATCTTTAAGTTTGCCTTGGCGGATGATTTAACAATAAGGGAATATGATATGACGAGCGAAAAAATTGAGCATTCATTTCGAATTGCATTGATTACGGACCTTCATTGCAGTGAATACGGGGCAGCGCAATCAGAACTGCTGAATGCTTTGATATCAGCCAATCCGGATGTTGTATTTTTTGGTGGGGACATAGCGGATGATGATTTGCCACTGGATAACATGCTTACACTGACTAGAAGAGTATCTAAATTATATGAATGCTATTATGTCTTTGGCAATCATGAAAATAGAAGACCGGATAAAGATACAATCAGGCAAAATCTCGCTATTTATGGAGTTGATTTATTGGAAGGTGAGTCTAGACATCTCAGCATAAATGGACAGTCCGTCGATTTATACGGGGTCGATGATGTGAAAAGCGAAATTTTAAAACCTAATAAGGAGAACTATTCTATTCTGCTTTTACATCGACCGGAGAAAATAAATTTGTATCAGCAATATGATTTTGATCTTGTCTTATCAGGGCATACACATGGTGGACAATGGAGGATCCCTTTTATATTGAATGGTCTGCTGGCACCGGATCAAGGCCTTTTCCCTAAATACGGAGGAGGAGAATATCAAGTAAATGATACAATTCTTATTGTCAGCCGAGGATTGGCCAGAGACTACACCCGTATTCCAAGGATATTCAATCCGCCGGAACTAGTCTTGATTGATGTTGCACCAGCGGGCTGATTATTTTTGCTCTAAATACCGCTTAAGTAAAGCAGTACCTTTGTCAATTCTGTAATTATTCTTCTTTGTAATATTCCTGTTGATAAATTCGGCAATATGAAGCACCGCTGGCCGCAATAAGAACCTGATTTCTTTTCGAAAATAAATTCTTTGCTTGATAGGCCTCAATTCAAAACCCATGCCAGACTTGTATTGATCCAAACCGGGGGTGTCTTCCAGCGAGCCCAAACCGTAGCATACAGGCAGAGGCTTGTCCCGCTCAGTGAGATAATGCCGCGCGACATGGTAGGTCAACAGATTATTTGGGCAATAACTTAGAAAAGCAGTGTCTGAATTCTGCAGGATCATTTCTGCCATATTCGGCAATTCAATAATAACTGTGTAAGCAGCTAATTTATTTTCACAATAAGAACCTAAGATCTTGATATTGCTTGTCTTGGATAAACCATCACATAAACGATGCCAGTATTTTATATCCGCCTTTGGGTCGTCACGATTTTGCCGTTCAAAGGTTTGCATGTTAAGTTGATAGCCTTCAAATCTTAGCTCTTCAATACTAACATCCCTTATCTCGCAGTTCTTCATGCCGGTTTTAACGTGGCCGCGAGGCCCGTGCTTCAAATACTCCAAATCATAACCGAAATGCTCACAAATCTCTAATTTGCTAATAAATCCAAAGTTATCAACGCTAGTTGGGTAACGAAGGCCTAAGGCACCGGATTCTTTAAGTAGTAGATCCAATTCATTTTCTGGAGGGCTTATCAATCGATGATAAGGAATTGACATAAGCATCCCTGGTTGTATCATGTACCATTCTGAGCTTGGCGAACAAAATACCTTGAAACCCGAGTTACGAAAAAGTTCATAAGCCGTGCTGTATTCCATAAGGATACCTCATTTAAATCATGTTTATCAGTTGTTATTATTAAACTAAATATATTTGAATAAAACATCAATGTCAAGAGTGATACACTGAACTTAGACCTCTCGTATTTTTTGTAAAGTGAATGACAGATTTAATGGAAAAGTAAATTTGCAAAACTATGTATTTTAGGAATAAAATGGGTATTATTTATAAAAGACTATCAATATCTATTGTCCTGTACATCAATTTCGTATATTAAAATAAAGATAGCATGAATTGCGACCACATTGTGACTGAAAATTGAGATAATACAGAAAATATCCTTAGATTCTGTAAACTGAAATTGAAAGAGGTGATTTAGAATATGCAGATTTTCATGCGTGAACACCTTGACATCCATCATTTGAATCAGGAAAACGAGCAGAGCTCATCTTCTTTGCCGGCAACCCAGGAACAGGGGCATTCAATTAATAAGATGACTCTTCTAATAAAGAGGATATATGATGTCATTCTTTCAGCAATCGGACTGATAGTACTGGCTCCATTTTTTGTAGCAATTGCTATCCTCATAAAAACGGACTCTCCGGGTCCGGTTTTTTTCAAGCAAGCCAGAGTAGGCAAGGATGAAGTCAATTTTAATATATATAAATTTCGTAAAATGCATAAGGATACTGGGGATAATGGGTTAAAACTAACAATATCAAATGACTCTCGAATGACGAATTTTGGTAAGTTTATGAGAAAATACAAAATCGACGAACTTCCACAAATTTGGAATGTTTTGATAGGCGACATGAGTTTTGTCGGCCCAAGGCCTGAAACCCCCAATTATGTAGCATTATATAACGAAAATCAAAAAGAAATTCTTAAAATAAAGCCGGGAATAACGGATTATGCTTCCTTAGAATTCTTCGACGAAGGCGACCTCTTAGAAGAAGCTACTGATCCGGAGAAATTCTACATAGAAACACTGATACCTTTAAAAGTGAAATACAATTTAAAATATATGAGTGAAATGTCAATAAAAACGGATTTAAAAATCATATTACTTACAATTTGGAGAACCATAAAACAGGTAGGAGGCAAAAATGAGAGCAGTAATATTAGCAGGGGGTAAAGGTACCCGGTTGAAGCCGTATACGATAACATTGCCTAAACCCCTTGTGCCTGTTGTGGACAAGCCGATTCTGGAACTCATAATCAATAATCTGGAAAAGCAGGGGATTACTGAATTGGATGTGTGTGTGAACCACATGGGACACTTGATCGAATCTTACTTTGGAGATGGGACAGCTTATGGGGTCCATATCAATTATTCCTATGAGAATACGCCGTTGGGTACTGTAGCCCCAATTAAACTCATCAAGGATCTTCCGGATAATTTTATAGTCATGAATGGGGATGTACTAACGGATCTTGCTTTTAAAACACTTTTTGAAGAGCATTTAACAAATGGGGCGATACTGACTATAGCGACCTTTCAAAGGGAAGAGGAAATAGATTACGGCGTGATCCGTTATGACCAGAATTGTACTGTGAATGAATTTTTGGAAAAGCCGAAATATCATTGGGATGTCAGCATGGGAGTATATGTATTCAATAAAAGGATTTTTGATTATGTTCCGGATAATACATATTATGGATTCGACACTTTGATGAATTCGTTGATCAACAATGGTGAAATAGTCAAAGTACACCCGCACTCAGGGTATTGGATGGATATAGGACGACCAAGCGATTATGAGCAGGCAAACAATGACTATAAATATTACTTGTCTGAAACGATCGTGTACAAAAGAAAGGGGTAGACAATGGAGTGGAAAGTGCCGCTGTTTGATTTGCACTTCGAGGAGGAAGAGAAGCAGGCAGTATTGAAGGTTTTGGATTCAAAATGGATCTCCTCTGGCAGCCGAACACTGGAGTTTGAAAAGAGATTTGCGGATATGGTAGGCTCGAATTATGCCGTGGCAGTTAACAGCGGGACAGCGGCCTTGCATCTTGCGGTGCTTGCTCTTGGTATAGGCCCTGAAGATGAGGTCATTGTACCTTCGCTGACATTTTCGGCGACCGCTAATGCTATTTATTATACCGGCGCAAAGCCGGTGTTTGCGGACATCATATCAAAAGAAGACCTTACGATCTCTCCGGAAGCTATAAGAAATAGTATCACAGAACGGACCAAAGCATTGATGGTTGTACATTATGGCGGTTATGCCTGTAATATGGAAGAAATTTGTACCATCGCCAGAGAGCATAATTTGTTCGTCATTGAGGATGCAGCTCATGCTGCCGGTGCTGTGCATCATGGAAGAAGTCTGGGGACATATGGCGAAGCGGGGGCATTTTCCTTTTTTTCAAACAAAAATATTACTACTGCAGAAGGCGGAATGCTCGTTACGAACAATAAGGTTCTGGCTGAATCAGCAAGGCTATTACGATCTCATGGAATGACATCTTCTTCATATGACAGGGCCCAGGGACATGCAACAAAATACGATATAATTCAAGTGGGCTACAATTATCGTTTGGATGACATTAGAGCGTCCATCGGACTGGTACAGCTTGGAAGACTGACGGATGACTTGGCAAGAAGAAGGATCCTGGTTGCCAAGTATCGCGAGTTGTTAGAGGGGGTAAAAGAAGTAACGGTGCCCTTCAATCACAAAATAGAAGGCGCATCCAATTATATTTTCCCTATCGTTCTAAATGAAAAGTGCAAGATGGATCGGGATGAGTTCAGAAGCTGTCTGGAAAATGAATATGGAATCCAGACTAGCGTCCACTATCCGGCTGTTCATCATTTTACTCATTATAAGGATACTAAAATTTCACTTCCGGAAACAGATTACGTAAGTGATCATGAGGTGACGTTGCCATTATACTATAATTTAACGGAGAAAGACGTCATATATGTTTGTCAGAGCATCATCAAAATATTTGAGGAGCAGAGGGATAGGAAATGAAGGCTTTAGTGACAGGTGCAGATGGCTTTATTGGGAGTCATCTAGTGGAAAAACTTATTGAAGACGGGGCGCAGGTTAGGGCTTTCGTGTATTATAACTCATTTAACAGTTGGGGTTGGCTGGACACGCTTCCAAAAGAGATACTCAGCCAAATAGAAGTATATGCCGGAGATATCCGGGATCCCCATGGAGTAGAAAAAGCCATGGATGGTATCGATCAGGCCTTTCATTTGGCAGCACTGATTTCAATTCCTTTCAGCTATCAAAGCCCTGATTCCTATGTGGACACAAATATCAGAGGAACGCTCAACGTATTACAGGCTGCAAAAAATCTGAAAACGAAGAGAATATTGATCACATCAACTTCGGAAGTTTATGGAACCGCAAAATACGTGCCAATTGACGAAAATCATCCTTTTCAGGGACAATCGCCATATGCTGCAACTAAAATAGGTGCCGACAGGATCGCCGAAAGCTTTTATCGAAGTTTTGATTTACCTATCACGATCGTAAGACCTTTCAATACATACGGACCGAGGCAATCTGCCAGGGCCGTTATCCCGACAATAATAACCCAGTTATTGACGGGAAGAACGGATATAAAGCTTGGTTCGCTGAGCCCGACCAGAGACTTCAACTATGTTAAGGATACAGCAGCAGGGTTTGTAGCAATATCCAAATGTGACAGAGCAATAGGACAGGAAATCAATATTGCGTCTCAAAAGGAAATTTCCATAGGTCAACTGGCGAAGGAACTGATCGAGAAGATCAATCCGGGCGCAAAGATTCTATGCGATGAAATAAGGCTCCGGCCTGAAAAAAGCGAAGTGAATCGTTTGCTTGGCAGCAATCAGAAAATAAAAGAGATGACAGGCTGGACGCCAAGTTACACATTGGCTCACGGGCTGGAAGAGACGATAGATTGGATTTCATCCAATTTAGACCGATATAAGGAAGATTCATATAATCTTTAGTTAACAAGTGGGGTTAGACTGATGAGAGTTTTAGCGCCAATTGCATATTATACGCCGGAAATTGCCGGTGGCTTGTATCTGGAGACAAATCTATTTGAAGATATGGCGAATTATGGCTGGGAAATCGATATCTACGCACCACTTCCAAGCCGTGGCATCGATTCGGAAATAAGGAAAGAGTATATAGGAAAAAAACTTGAAGTGGACTGCAACGGCAAATTGAAAATACACCGTTTCTATATGCCTCGTGAACTTGATAACGTAATTTTTCGAGCTGTGCGATATATATGGATGAATATCTCTTTTTTATGGAAAGGGTCGATGAATAACGCAGATTTGATTTTAGTAGGAAGCACGCCGCCTACGCAAGGAGCTATGGGAGCGATTCTTAAAAAAATCAAAAAAGTACCCATGGTATATGTTCTTCAGGATTTATTTCCGGATTCACTTGTCAATGCCGGCATGATCAAACAGAACTCGATGTTATGGAAAATAGGAAGAATCATAGAAGATTTTTCTTATAAACATGCCGACAGAATCATTACCATATCGGAGGATTTCAAAAATAATATTATCGCTAAAGGGGTGGGGCAAGAAAAAATCGACGTTATATACAATTGGGCTGATGAAAATGCGGTAATGAGCATTGAAAGGGACAGCAACAGCTTATTTATAAAATACGGTCTGGATAAAAACAAATTCTACATCACTCACTGCGGGAATATAGGGTATTCACAAAATATGGACCTGCTCCTGGATGTTGCCAAAGACTTATCAGAGTATGAAGACATTCAATTCATTTTAATAGGAGATGGAGCCTACAAAACTGAGGTTGAAAAAGCGATTGCAGATCGATCGATAACTAATGTAAACATATTCCCTTTTCAACCCTATGAAGATATTTCGATGGTTTTCAGCCTGGGTGATGTAGGACTTATCATATCAAAACCAAATATTGGTCAGAATTCTGTTCCTTGCAAGACCTGGAGTATTATGTCGGCAGAGCGTCCTGTTCTGGCATCATTTGATACCGGAGGAGAGCTGAATTCCATAATATGCAAAGCTGACAGTGGGTTATGCGTGCCGGCAGGGGACAAAGAAAAACTAAAAGATGCTATAATGTATTTCTATAATAACAAGAAGGAAGCCATTCGAAAGGGCCAAAACGGAAGAAAATATATATTGGACAATTTGACCAGAAGTAGCGGCACTTCAAAATATATCAATATAATCAAGCAGTACGATCACGAATAATTCGCGATGAGGAAGTATAATATGTTAAAATTCAATTGCTATCTGCCAAGAATAATATTAAAACTAAATAAAGTTACATATGGAAAGAATCTGAAGCTCGTCGGATATCCTTTTGTTTTTAGGTACCCTAATGCAAAGATCGAGATCGGTGATGTCTGTGTTGACTAAATCAATTGAGGAAAAGCTTAATATTTTATTGGTATCTCCAATACCGCCGCCAGCAGGAGGAATGGCATCATGGAGCAAATTGTATTTGGATTCTGACTTTGCTGATCGCAACAATATCAGCGTAATTAATACTTCCAAAATAAGCGTGGATAAAGGATATCTAACTAATAAAATCAACTTAATTGACGAATTGAGGAGAACTGCATCCATTTATAGCGGAATTAGGAATTCACTAATAAAAGAAAAATTTAATGTTATTCATTTTAATGTTTCATGTTCGAAGCTTGGAATGATAAGAGACATTATTTACGCCCTGATTATGAAAAATCAAAACGCTAGGCTGTTTATCCATTTTCATTGTGACACATCCTATTCGATCCGGTCAGGAATTGCCAAATATCCATTTAAAATCTTGTGTAGACTTGCAGATACAATTATATGCCTGAACAAATCATCTCAGTCCCATATATATAGAATTGCCGGCAAACCGAGTATTTTAATTCCCAATTTCATTAATGACACCACAACTAACAATTCTTCAGAACGAGTAATCTCCGAGCATATCGGAACAGTAATATATGCGGGGCATGTTATTAAAGCAAAAGGTTGTGATGATATTATCTCAGCCGCTTGGAAGCTCCCGCAAATAAATTTTAAACTTATTGGATGTTTAAGCGATGAAATCGAAAGAATGTCTTGCCCGGATAATGTAAATTTCTTGGGGGAAGTCTCTAAAGAAAGAGTGTATCAAGAAATGAAAACTGCGGATCTACTTGTGTTCCCTTCCCATACCGAAGGTTTCCCTGTAGCTGTTTTGGAAGCTATGATTTCCGGGTTACCTATAATAGCAACTCGGGTTGGCGCAATACCGGATATGCTTGAAAACAAAGGCGGGATTTTCGTTGAAGTGGGAGATGTGTCCGGTATTATTGAAGCGATTGAAAAAATGCAGGACAAGAAGATTAGAAGCGAAATGTCAAAATGGAACAAAAATAAGGTGTTGAATTTTTACACAGTCGATATTGTTATGAAACAGTTGTCGAGAATATATAAGGATAATAGACACACTGAAAAAGAAATCGTAAAGTAAAAAGCACAAAATAATTATAGCAACCCTTAAAGGAGAATTTATGTCTTCGATTTCTATTAAAAAAGCAGCTATGATCAATGCAGTAGCAAAATATTCGACTGTTATCACCAGCCTCGTTTTTACAGCGATATTAGCAAGAGTCTTAACTCCGCAAGATTATGGAATCGTTGCTTTGGTATATGTATTTTCAACTTTTTTTGCTATCTTAAGTGATATGGGTTTAGGTACTGCGGTTATTCAAAAAAAAGAGTTGTCTGAAACAGATATTTCAAATATTTTCGGGCTATCATTTAGAATCTCAATCTTCTTGGCCTTAGTATTCTGTGCTTTGTCTGCCCCCATATCAATGTTATATGGTAATAAAGCCTACATACTTATATGCTGCATTCTTTCTCTAAGTATTTTTTTCAACACCTTGAATGTGATACCAAATGCTTTACTTTTAAAGGAAAAGAGATTTAAAACAGTCGGAGTGCGTATGGTAACGGTCAATATTATAACCGGCATATTGACTGTGATAGCTGCAATTTGGGGGGCGAAATATTACGCGTTGATTTTTCAGTCTGTTTCGCTATCTTTTGTAACTTTTATCTGGAATTATTGGAGCACCAAACCTAAAATGGCATTAAAGTATGATAGGGCGATCATTAACAAAATTAAAACATATAGCGGTTATCAATTTGGGTTTAATCTTGCTAACTATTTTTCTAGAAATCTCGATAACTTGCTGATCGGTAAATTTATCGGCACCTCGCAATTGGCGTTTTATAATCAGGCATACACATTGATGTTATATCCACTCAACTACTTGACATATATATTGGCCAGTGTAATGCACCCGATCTTATCAGATTATCAAACCGAAAAAGAACATATTTATTTGCAATATATTAGTGTAGCTAAGATTTTGTCACTGTGTGGAGCTTTTTTTTCCGCTTTTTGTTATAGCACCAGCCGAGAAATCATATTGATTATATATGGCGATCAATGGGTGAATTCGATAACATGTTTTCAAATTTTAGCATTGTCAATATTTTTTCAAATGTCATCCGCAAGCGCTGGTTCTATTTATTTAAGTATAGGAGATACAAAAACTATGTTTAAAAGCGGAATAGTTTTTACCTCTGTGATGGCGGCGGGAATTATACTTGGAGTTCTATCAGGAGATATTAACAAAATCGCAATGTATGTTGTTGTTGGTCTAATAATAAGATTCTTTATTGACTACTACTTTCTCATAAGATTATGTTTCGGATATTCGGCTTTAGAATTTTATAAAAAATTTATACCTGATTTCGGAATTTTGATAGCCATGTTGATATCTATGACGGTTGCGAACAATTTTGCCATTAACAATTTGTTTTTTTCAGCTTTTTATAAATTTATTGTATGTTCATTAGTATTCTTGGTTTTACTAATTATAACCAAACAGTATAAGTACTTCATGGTGTTTCTTCCTTAAAAGTTTAAGAGGATTCACAAGGAGCGAAGGAGAATGATTAAATCAATTTTGAATGATTGAGGCAAATATGTTTGAAAATCAAATTAGAAATGAAATAGAACTATCAATTGTAATATTGACACATAATCGTAAGGAAAAGGTATCAAGATGTATTGATTGCTGTTTATCAAACAAAATTGAATGTGATTATGAAATTATTGTCATTGATAACCACTCTAATGATGGTACTAAAGAATTGTTGGAATCAAGATATTCACAAGAAATTAGATACTATTACATGGATGAAAATTTAGGCTCTCCTCAAGGCCGTAATAAAGGCTTCAGTTTTGCAAGAGGCATATATGTACTGTTTCTGGATGACGATATATACTTTATGGATGAAGGAGCCATTGGCAAGCTATTAAATATTAAAAAACATAATGAAGCCGTTTTGGTTTTATCATCCCAAATATTTGATATCTTGCAAGGGAAACTAATTCCATTTATCGAACCGCGACAAAAGAAGCATAATAGTTTGAACGAAATTCTATCTTTTCACGGCGCGGTGCATATCGTCAAGAAATCTGACTTTGGAAATATGATCTATAAAAGTAGAGTAAAATTCGGATTTGAAGAATTAATGCTTAGTATCAGCATCGTCGATAGAGGCTTTACGGTGGCTTACACAAATGAAGTGATCGCAATGCATGACGGCCCGAGATTTGAATTTTCTCGCGAAAGACAGGCTACTACACTTAAAACATCTCTCTATACAAAGAAAAGTCTTTACCCATTAGTCTTTGGACCGTTGATAATGCTAATGCATTTCTTGAGATGTATAAAATATTTCGGACTTGATTATAAACAAATAATAACAATTACAACATTAGATATTGAAATAGATAACGGCAACAGAATAGCATTTAATACTTTATTTAAACTACTTCGGAACTACCGCTTCACAAAAATTTTCTGATTTGATAGTATATGAATTTTTTTTTATTGCTGCATATTGCGGAGGATTGAACTTGAAAAAAACTTTGCTTTTCGTTATGGACGAGATAGGTTATGGCGGAGCCCCCAAAATGATTTGTGCAGTTGCAAATTATTTGGCAACGCAAAGCAATTGCGTTTATTTTTACACATATGAAAATAACTTGATTAGGCAGCCTATGAATTCGAAAATATTACATATAAAATGTAATAAGAATTATAAATTAAGGGGTATAAGAAGAATCATACAAATAATTGAAATAAAAAAAGTAATATCCATTTTAAATCCGGATGCAATTATTTCTTTCACTGATTATCCCAACCTCCTGACTTTGCTTGCTGCAACGGGCATAAATGTTCCGGTTATTATTTCAGAAAGAGGGGATCCATATTTCAGAGCAACAGGCTGGTTCCATAAATTTCGTATTTTCATCTATCAATTTGCCGAGGGATTAGTATTCCAGACCGAAGGCGCAAAGGATTTTTTCAAGGATTCTATAAGAAGGAAAGGTGTCGTAATACCAAATCCGGTGATAATAGAAAATTTGCCCGAGAGATGGGAGGGCGAAGTAAAAGATGAGATCGCTTTTGTAAGCCGATTTGAAATGATCACAAAACGCCATGATGTCATGTTAAATGCTTTCAAGAAAGTGTTAAGCAAACATCCGGACATCAAATTGGTTTTCTATGGAGATGGAGAAGATAAAGATAAAGTTGAAAATATGGTTCTCGAAATGGGTCTATCAAAAAATGTGGTTTTTGCCGGTGTCACCGATAATGTTTGTGAAGCGATAAGATATGCAAAAATATTTGCCTTGTCTTCTGATTATGAAGGTATTCCGAATTCATTAATAGAGGCAATGTCTGTGGGGTTGCCTTGTATTTCAACTGATTGTAGCCCTGGAGGGGCGAGGCTGCTGATAGAGAACATGAAAAACGGTATTCTTGTTCCAAGAGGAGATGCAGATGCTTTAGCGGAAGGAATGCTATTTCTGCTTGATAACGAAGAAATAAGAAAGTCTTTCGGCAATGAAGCCATGAAGATCATCGATAAGTTTGATGTAGCAAAGGTGATGAATTGCTGGGATCGCTATATTGATGATATAATATGCAAGAGGGGTTGAGTTAGTTGGAATCACCGTATATTAATAATCAAAAAAGCCATGGTGTATTTGTAGACGTTTTATTTTTCTGTTATATTTTATCTACTTATATTTCACAACCTCCAATCATGTCTTCAAAATACAATTCGTTCCTTTTATATTTTCTGATTGCCTTTACTATATTTAAAGCGATATCTGAATTGAAAAAATTCAATATTAAGTCGTATACTTATTGGTATGTGAGTTTTTTTGTTTTTTCAATGACAACTTTTTTTTACGCATCGGATCCTGGAGTTGTATTAGAGGCTTCGTATGGCCTTTTCGTTATTATGATATTGACTTTTGTTTTCACGTATTATCTTAACGTATCAGAGGATATCCGTAAAATTATTGTTTTTTTTGCTTTAGCAGGGCTAATATTAGCCGTGCTGATGTTTATAATGGGACTGGTGAATTATGAAGACAGATTGGGCCAGGTATTTTTTGGAAATGCAAATTCTTTTGCAACCATTATAACAATTTCTGAACTCTCCTTAATATGGCTTTTTGTCTATACGGATAGGAAAAAAATCAAGGTTATATATATTATGGGTTCAATTCTACTGTTTTACCTTTTACTCTTGTCCGGCGGGAGAAAGTTTATCATTGTCTGTTTGATTTTTGCCTATACTATTGTTTTTTTGAAGTTCTATAAAACACAGAAGAAAAAGCTTTTTTTGAACACGGTTATTTATATCGTGGTATTGGCAACAATATATTATTTAATATTTAATTATAAACTGTTTTACAATATCATCGGAATACGGTTTGAGGGGCTATTCAATTTCTATACGGGGCGTGGCGTCATAGATGCATCTACTATAGTACGAGAAAACATGATAGATTTTGGGATATCTGCTTTCAAACAACAGCCTATATTTGGTTACGGTCTTGACAATTTTAAAGTGTTGTATTTTTTAAACGGGGGATATTATCATTATGCTCATAATAATTACATAGAACTCCTTGTTGATTTTGGACTGATCGGTTTCACACTGTATTATGGTTTTTTTATCTATCTGATTTTTAATTTGTTAAAGATTAAAAGCGATTCCTCGGGAATGCGGGATTTTTTCCTGGGTTTACTGTTTGTACTTTTGATAAATGACTATGGAACAGTTTCATACAATTTAATCCAAATCCAAATATTATTAGCATTGGCAGATAGCTATATTTATACAATGAAAAAACACGCAATTAGTGATCTTTCGCCTTAAATTACCGTATTACAACATGATCAAGTTCAAATTGGCCAAGCGGCCATGGCCCGATAGCAAGATGGCTATTCTCGTCATTATGATTTATTATAGTAATATCAACAGGATTTGCTAAATTCCGTAAAGAGTAAGCCAATTGGATACCATAACCCAGATTATTGATAGTCATCAAATTCTCAACTTTAATATTTTGCATAAATTCATTTGAAAAATTTGGCTCAAAATTAAGCCCGGCTTGTGGTATGTTCCCATTTGCATTGGATAATGTACAGTCTTTGATAATAAGATTCCGGGCACTTATAACAGAGATGTTATCCCTCCGGCTGTTGTCGATTTTTACCCTTTCTATAGTCACACTATCGCAATACATGACCGAAGGAGCGTCTGAATTTACGGCACTTCCTATATAAATACCATCCCCCCAGCAATCTGCTATTGAAATATCGGAGATATAAACGTTGCTGCAACCGAACATTGAAATTCCAAAGCCCCATTCACCTGTGACGCCTTGATGTATAGATCTGTCGCCGACTATTTTACCTCCCACAATATCAACATTGGAAACTTGCCACAAATTAATTATGCTATATGATCCTGAACTTGTTGCAGATGATTGTAATATGGCATTCTCTGAAAGATGCATTTTCACATTGCTTTTTAACCTGATTTTTTTGATAGGGTCAATGATATATACGCCATCTGGGATATTAATAGTACCACCACCTCTTTCGTTTAAATATTCTATCACCTTATTTATGGCATTCGTATCATCTGTAATTCCGTCGCCTTTAACCCCGAATTCAGTAACATTTACTTCGGAAGGTCTAAAAGCCCTGTCTAAAGACACAATAGCTTCTCCTCTATCGATTGGGTTTTGTGGCAGGAATGTTCCATCTTTGTAGCCAAGCATTATTTTATTAGCAACAACCGCGCCAACTGAACCCTTACTCCAGATTAAAGCAGATGAATCCTTAAATGCGGAAGCGTCATCCGGAGAGAATTGTAGATTTCTTATTTTCGCAATTATAACAGCAGCTTCTTCTCGAGTGATTGGGCTGTTTGGTTTGACTGTGCCATCCGGATAGCCTTGTATATAACCAGCCGATGCGGCTATCGCTACAGCATTATAAAACCAGTCCTCAATATTAACATCAGCATAACTTATTGGCTTTTTTGAAGTATAATTATTTACTTTATTTATCAAAGTAAAGAATTCTGCCCTGGAGATGTTATTGTAAGGCCGGAATTTTCCATCCGGGTAACCTGTGGCAAATCCGCGTTCGATCCAAATCTGAACAGTTGCTCCAGCCCAGTAATTTGATATGTCTGAAACTGCTGCATACGTATATTTCAAGTTTACAATTGGACAAACCGAAAAAAATATGCATAATAGGATGATAATTATTCTCTGCTTCATCTTACATAACCTCCTTCGTTTTTGGGTTTTTAATTTCATAATAAATCAAAATAATCAGAAAGTATATACTTAATAAATTGAATATCGGTAGGCGGTGTATTATAATTAATATAATTTACGATTTCTATAAGGTACTATTTATCGTAGATTGGATTCTTAGAGAGTGAGGCAGCTTATGGGAAAAACCATTAATAAAGATTACCCTTTGAAAACAATATTTGAAACTATCCTCAAAAGAATATGGATCATATTGATTTGTGTTATTATTGGTACAACAGGGTCGTTCTTAATCAGCAAATATGTTATTGAAGAACAATTTACTGCATCCGTGTCTATGTATGTAACACCGAATATTAAAAGCACTGATGCTGACGATTATTTAAATTATTTAAGTTATTCACAGCAAATTATTGATACGTATGCCCATCTTCTAAAAACAAATTCTTTTATGAGAGAAGTAGCTGATGCAAGTGGCCTCCGGTATACTGAGGGAGATCTTAATAAGATGATTGAAGTTGAGGTTTTAGATGATACGGAACTGTTTCGCATAAGTGTCACTTCAAAATCTCCGAAAGATTCTCTTAAGTTGGCGAATACCGCAGCTACGCTTGCACCGGAAAAAATATTAGAGATGAAAACCGCAAATTCCGTGAGCGTGGTTGATAAGGCTGTTATGCCAAAGATACCAAGTTCTCCCAATATAATAATTAATACAATAATCGGTTTTGTTTTTGGGCTAGCTTTTGGATATCTAATAGCAAATGTTTTGGAGTTACTAGATAATCGAATAAAAGACGAAGACGATTTCATAATGAATTATGATATACCTATCCTTGGAATTATTCCAAGAATAAAATAGGGAGGATTAATTATGCCAGGACCAAATAGTAAAAAAAATTATCAATCGATATCTAGGATGTTAAATGCCTTTGGTAATAGTATTAATAATTCAAAAGAAAAAACAAACTGGGACGAAACATTAAAGCAGGGCAACATGAAACCATCGATTATTCGAGATAGTACGGATGCTTCTATATTGGAAGCATATCGAATTCTTCAGGTAAACATAGATATGGCATTGCATGGTATCTCAAGCAAAAGAATAATCATTACCAGTGCGTTGCCGAATGAAGGCAAAACGACGAGCTGCTGTAACTTGGGCATTACTCTGGCTCAAACAGGAATAAGGGTTTTATTGATCGATTGCGACCTTAGACGCCCAGCACTTCACAAGGAAATGATGCTTAACCAGAGTCCCGGGCTCTCGGAAATATTGACAAAAAAGGCTTCCTTGAATGAAGCTCTTCAAGTTACCGAACATCCTAATCTAACTGCAGTTTGTGCAGGCGAAAGCCCTAGGAACGCAATTGAATTACTAAGAGAAAAGGATATGAAAATATCAATCGACGAATTAAGCAAAAACTATGAGTACATTATAATAGATATGCCGCCCGTCAATCTTGTCGCAGATGTAGCAATTGTCTCGAAATTAGCAGATGGAATAGTATTGGTCGTAAGGGAAGGCGAAACAAAGCATCGTGAATTCGAAAGAGCTGTCACCAGTTTAGAGTATACCGACTCAAAAATTATTGGCGTTATACTTAATGATGTCAATATTAACCGGATTTATGGTACAAGATACGAATACAAAAAATATAACAAATATTACCGGTAAGATGTGATTCATTTAGGAAATTTTATTGGGAGTTTTTGGTCAAGAGAAAGTTGGGCAACACTAAAAATGATAACAGATTTTTTCGAAAAAATAGCCAAAAGGCAAGAAACAATATCTCTTATTGGACTGGGATATGTCGGAATTCCGATAGCTGTTGCATTTGCAGAAAAAACAAACGTCTTGGGCTTTGATATAAGTGAAGCCAAAATTGAATTGTATAGAAACGGAATTGACCCCACAAAAGAAGTAGGGGATGATAGGATAAAAGCGACAACAATCGACTTTACAACAGACGAAAAAAAACTTCGAAATGCAAGATTCCATATAGTTGCTGTGCCAACACCAGTAAATACTGATCATACACCGGATTTAAGGCCTATAGAATCAGCCAGCGCTATACTTGGACGGAACTTGCAACGAGGGTCAATTGTCGTCTATGAATCGACGGTTTATCCTGGAGTGACCGAGGACATCTGCGTTCCGATTATAGAAATGGAATCGGGGTTAAAGTGCGGTAAAGAATTCAAAATAGGATATTCTCCCGAAAGAATAAATCCTGGCGACAAATCGCACCGATTGGAACACATAATTAAGGTTGTATCCGGAATGGATAAGGAAACCTTAGATATCATAGCAAAAGTATATGAATTAATTGTCGATGCCGGTGTATACAAAGCAGAAAGTATAAAAGTAGCAGAAGCAGCTAAAGTAATCGAAAATTCTCAGAGAGATATAAATATTGCGTTTATGAATGAGCTTTCAATAATTTTCAATAAAATGGGCATCGACACGAAATCGGTCCTAAAAGCAGCTGGTACAAAATGGAATTTTCTTCAATATTCTCCGGGGTTGGTCGGAGGACATTGTATAGGAGTAGACCCATATTATTTAACATATAAGGCAGAGCAAATTGGATATCATTCCCAGATCATTCTCGCAGGCAGAAGAATAAATGATTATATGGGGTATTATGTTGCTGAAAACCTCGTAAAGGCACTTATTAAAGCTAATATACCAATAAAAAATGCAAGGGTAGGAATACTTGGCTTTACCTTTAAAGAAAATTGTCCAGATACAAGAAATACAAAAGTAATAGATATTGTTAAAGAACTGAAAGAATATGGAATAACACCGATTATCGCTGATCCAAAAGCGGGAGGCCTTGAAACTAAAGTAGAATATGGAATAGAACTTGCGGATATTGATGAGATAAAAGAAGTGGATGCTATTGTTATAGCAGTGGCACATGAAGAATTTGCGAAATTTTCAAGGCCTGACATCGAGAAGTTTTATAGAGGATATCCGGAGCGAAAGAAAGTACTTATCGATGTAAAGGGCATCCTGAATAGACAAGAATATGAAACCGCCGGATATATATATTGGAGATTGTAAATGAAATCTAAGGATATGCAATTTGATCAGGATGATAGCTTTCTTATAACGGGAGGCGCAGGCTTTATCGGATCAAACCTAACCGAAGCCATTTTACAAATGGGATGCAAGGTCAAATGCCTCGACAATTTATCGACAGGAAAATTAAAAAACATCGAACCGTTTTTTAACAATTCAAAATTTATATTTATCAACGGTGATATAAGAGACGCTGAAACATGCATGGAAGCATGCCGCGGTGTTAAATATGTACTTCACCAAGCCGCATGGGGAAGTGTGCCAAGAAGTATCATCATGCCTATAGAGTATGGACAAATTAATATTATGGGCACTTTAAACATGCTGGAGGCGTCAAAGAACAATATGGTTGAAAAATTTATATATGCATCAAGTTCATCAGTCTACGGTGATGAACAGAAATTGCCCAAAATCGAAGGAATCGAAGGGAAATTACTGTCCCCATACGCTGTTACAAAAAAGGTTAACGAAGAATACGGAAGGATATATACAGAACTTTATGGCATAGACACCTATGGATTAAGGTATTTCAATGTGTTTGGTAAAAAACAGGATCCGGACGGCGCATATGCGGCCGTTATACCAAAATTCATAAAACAGTTGCTCAATAATGAGCGGCCCGTTATCAATGGCGACGGCAAACAAAGCCGTGACTTTACTTATATTGGAAATGTTATCGAAGCAAATTTGAAAGCATGTAAAGCGTCACACGAAGCTGCTGGCATGGTTTACAATATTGCCTTCGGCGAAAAACAATATTTGATTGATGTATATAATGACTTATGCAATGTGTTGAACAAAGATATCAAACCAATATTCGCCGATGAAAGGATGGGAGATATCAGGCATAGCCATGCTGATATAAGTAAAGCAAAAGAATTATTAGGATATTCGCCGAAATGGGATTTTAAAAAAGGAATATATGAAACTATCGGATGGTACGAAAGCATATTAACACAAAACACGCAATAGTCACAAAATTCAAAAACAACAGTTGACAAAAGTGGACTTTGTGATATATTAAAATTGATAAATCAATAAATTTCATTATCGATAATAAAAAACTTGCCGAGAAACAGGAATGCAAAGCTACCGATCTAATGAAATCGTGCAATGACATTCGAGACGCCGAAGAAAAAAGGATCGAGAACAATATCCTTTGGCATTTTTTTCAGTAATCTTTGAAAGGAGAATACAGTCATGAAATATTTTGAAAATGAATTGGAAATGAATCCCAGCCTATTTAAAGGATTAGTAAACAACGATAATGATTTTGATGTAAACAAATGGCTTCAGGATAAATTTGAATATGAGGCTATGCTTCATAGAGTGTTCGGTAAAAACGCTATTAAAAATGATGATAAAGTAGTCTTTGTTAAATGATTTGTTGAACTTGATAATAATGTAAATTATGCCAGTACAATTAAAACCCGGATTTAATTTAATTAAATCCGGGTTACGTTTTTATATTAATAATTAATTTATTGTGACATGCCCTAGTTCAAAAGTTCCAAGAGGCCATGGTCCGACAGCGATTAAACTTCCTGTATCCTTATGATTAATTATTTTTATATCAACAGGATTGGTTAACTTTCGCATAGTGTAACCAAGTTGAATGCCGTAACCACCATTATATTCTGTTTGCAAATTATCGATTACAACATTTTGCATAAACTCATAAGTATAATTTGGCTCGAAATTTAATCCCGCTTCAGGGATATTCCCATTGGCACCAGAAAGCACACAATCTTTTATCGTCAAGTTTTTAACACTTATAACGGATATATTGTCGCGTCTGCTATTGTCTATTTTTACTCTTTCTATTAAAACATTTTCGCAAAACATTACAGAAGGCACATTCGAATTAACAGCACTACCAATATATATTCCGTCTCCCCAACAATCAGAAATTGAAATGTCTGAAATCTGAACATCTTTACAACCGAACATTGAAATACCAAAACCCCATTCTCCGGTTGTCCCGTTATGAATCGCTCTGTCTCCAATGATCTTGCCACCGGTGATTGAGACGTTAGAAACTTGCCACAATTGAATAATATTATATGAACTCGAACTGGTTGATACAGATTTTAAGATTGCATTATTTGCAAGTGTCAAATTAACATTACTTTTCATATTAATTTTGGTAAGAGGATTTATCATATAAGTACCATCAGGTATATATACTGTTCCCCCACCTTTACTATATGCGTATGATATAGCGTTGTTAATAGCTGCGGTATCATTTGTAATCCCGTCACCTTTGGCGCCGTATTGCGTTTTTACGTTGATCGCATCTACAGGCACATTTGTTGCCGGTGCAAGAACATTAATTTTCACTTCCTTGTATGCCGAGTTATATCTAACATTGTCTACAGGCGTAAAGGTCACTTTCAAAGTCTGGGAAGCGCCTGCGCTGAGAACTGCTCCAGCAGCAGGGCTGTAAGTGTATGTGCCTAAAACAGCGCTGCCGTTGTAAGTTGCTGCTGCGTTAAGCTGAGTGCTGCTCAATGCGGCACCTGCAACGATATCGGCAGGGTTTGCCCACGTGATCGTCGGGGTTACTTTGATGACAGGGCTCAAGACATTGATTTTCACCTCATAAGTTGCCGTGTTGTATTTAGAGGTGTCTGCCGGAGTAAAGGTCACTTTCAAAGCCTGGGAAGCGCCTGCGCTGAGAACTGTTCCTGCAGCGGGGCTGTAAGTATAGGTGCCTGAAACGGAGCTGCCGTTGTAAGTTGCTGTTGCGTTAAGCTGAGCGCTGCTCAATGCCGTACCTGCGATGAAATCAGCAGGGGTAGTCCAGCTTATAACCGGAGTCACTTTGGTAACAGAGCTTAAAACATTAATTTTGACTTCTTTGTAGGCCGTGCTGTATACACGTCTATTGGTAGGTGTGAAAGTAACTTTGAGCGTCTGTTGACTGCCAGGGCTTAAAATCGTGCCGGCTGCGGGACTGTAAGTATAAACCCCTGACACTGAAGAACCGTTGTAGGTCGCAACAGCATTCAGTTGTGCATTGCTTAATTTTGTTCCATACGTAATATCTTGCGGATTAGCCCAGCTGATTGTTACTGGCTTTTTTGCGGTAGTAGCGCTTTTAATCGTAGCTGCGTAGGCAAATGCTGAACCGCATAGTACAACCACAAGAATTAGAACAATCAATTGAAATATTCTTTTTTTCATTTTATTCACCTCATTGGTATTACATTTTGGAGCAAGGTCCCTATGCCCTGCAGGGACTCCACTCTCCTGTTAAGGACGATTATTGTATATTCAACCCTTGTAAATACTTTTGGGCAAATAAAATAAAGAATTTCGGCAACCCGGCTATCATGGTCAAATCAGACCGTAGACCCGTGGCTTTGCGTCTCTGCCTTTCGACAGATTTGCTCATTCGCTTTCTTCTCTATTTAAAGAAATATTTACGATTGGGATTGTTTTCTATTCTTTTTTCTTACATCGTATATTATATATAATTACTTCGGGAGTTACAACTCTTTTTTTCTGACAATATATGTCGGTTCAAATGATTACGTCGAACAAGGGAAGGGATCAATGGCTACTTGAAGGTATCCATCGCCATTACTTTATGTTAGAATGAGTTAAAATATGAATTTAAATAAGAACTTTTAATAAATGCAACTATTCATAGATCGAATAATTTTTCAAACGAGAGTATACAGCCTGAGGTAAAACAGCGATGATCGATATCCATACACATGTGCTTCCGGGAATAGATGATGGCGCCCGCAACCCTGAAGAATCAGCCCAATTGGTTGAGTCTCTTCGTAATCAGGGGATATCTTTGATTGTTTTGACGCCGCATTTTTACCCGCACAGAGAGAGTCTGGATAGCTTCGCTGAGCGTAGAGGCAACGCTTTTGAAATGATCAAGGGCCTTGATAATGAAATGGGATTTGTTCTGGCGAGTGAGACTTTCCTGACCGAGAATCTGATGTGGTATAATGATATTGAATCACTTTGTATTGGAAATACAAAGTACTTGCTGCTGGAACTTCCCTTTACAAAGGTTTGGACCAACAGAACGTATAAAATGATCGAAGGTTTGATGGGAAAATACGGGATACAACCGATCATAGCTCATATCGAACGCTACGATGCCATGCAGAATAAGGGTGATAGGGAGGCGATTTTACGTACCCTAACTGATATGGGATGCATGTTTCAAATCGATATCGACTCAGTGATCAATTTAAGAACCAGACATGGAATGCTGAAACTCATTAAAAACGGATGGATCGATTTCGTAGGCTCTGATTGCCACGATATGACACTAAGATCTCCGCAATTTGACAAGTTTAATAATATCATCAGAAAAAAGCTTGGCCAGGAATATTTGGACAGCTTCGAAAAAAACGCAGCGAACATCTTGAAAATCTGAGGTTTTTTCTACATTTATCAGCAAGGGGGTGCGATATGTTTACCATCTTTAATTCCCGGGAGCAAAAATATCCTATTAAAGTATGGCTCGAAAATGAAAGCCAACTGGAAGCAGAATGCTTGAAGCAGGCAAAAAATCTGTCAAACCTGCCTTTTATTCATAAATGGGTCGCCTTGATGCCGGACGCCCATTCCGGCTACGGCATGCCCATCGGTGGCGTCATTGCAACCGAACAGGTAATAATACCGAATGCCGTCGGTGTAGATATCGGGTGCGGTATGGAATTCGTACAGACAGATATTCCGGTTGAGATCTTGACCAGAACAGAAACCCCCAACGGAAAACTGGCCCAGGCGATCATTGGCGATATACTTCGGAATATTCCCACGGGCTTTGAGCATCATAGCAAGAAACAAACTTGTTCATCGGTGGTTAGATTCATGGAAAACTTGCCCCCAAAACAGTTCAATGAAATCCCGGCAGTGCTTATGCAGCAGTTGGAAGATGCGCAATACCAGATCGGTACCCTTGGCTCAGGGAACCATTTTATTGAACTGCAGTCTGATGATCATGGAAACCTTGGCATCATGGTGCATTCGGGATCCCGGAATCTGGGATATAAAATATGCAACTATTACAATAATAAAGCCAAAGAACTTAATGGCCAGGAGAAATCATCGGTTCTTCCCGAGTGGGATCTGGCTTATTTATACACTGAAAGCGAAACGGGCAAAGAGTATATAAGGTGGATGGATCTTGCATTGGACTTTGCCAGAGAAAATCGCCGCATGATGCTGGAGCGGGTGGAAAGCATTGTCCAAAATCTTGTCAGGAAGTATACAAACATCGACAATATTGAATTGTCAGCGCCTGTAAGCTGCCACCACAATTATGCAGCTTTGGAACAGCATTACGGCAAAACGGTATGGGTGCATAGAAAAGGCGCCATTCGGGCGGGAAAAGGCGAATATGGAATCGTTCCGGGTGCGATGGGCACATATTCATACATCGTTGAAGGAAAAGGCAATTCTGAAAGTTTTGAGTCCTGCTCTCATGGAGCGGGCAGATGTATGAGCAGAACCGATGCAAAAGAAAAGTTCTCTGTACAGGAGACTGTCAATGATTTAAAATCCTTGGGCGTTTTTTTGGGCAAAGCGAAAAAAAGCGATGTGGGCGAAGAATCACGTTTCGCCTATAAAGAAATCGACTTCGTTATTGCGAATGAAACCGATCTGATCGAGATCACAAAAAGACTGAAAACGGTTGCGGTGGTTAAGGGTTAAGGGTTAAAGGATAAGACGTAAGGGATATGGACATTAAAACAAGAGTGGAAAACCTTAGAAAAGAGATGAAAAAGCAAAAGCTGGATGCTTATATCATCCCAAGTGCAGATGATCATTTGAGTGAATATGTTTCGGATCATTACAAATCCAGAGAATGGATATCCGGTTTTACAGGCTCTGCTGGGACCGTAGTGATAACCACGAATCAAGCGGGTCTTTGGACAGATGGAAGATACTATATACAGGCGAATCAGCAACTAAAAAATACGGGGATCGAATTGTTCCGTGCAGCAGACCAAGGAGTCCCATCCTATTCGGAATGGTTGAAAAAACAGATTCAAAGCGGCGGAAGCATCGGGATTGACGGTAGCTTGTTTTCTGTGGCTACTGTCAGTGATTTGCAAAAAAGCTTCGGTGAAAAAGGTATCGGATTGAATACAGAGCATGATTTGATATCAGCTTTATGGTTTGATCGGCCCGCCAAACCAAAAGGGAAAGCCTTTATCCATAAAGTTGAATTTGCCGGCAAATCCCGAACTCTGAAAATAGACGATTTGAGAAAAGAAATGAAAAAATCCGGCGCGAATCGGCATCTTCTGACTTCCTTGGATGATATTGCCTGGCTATTAAATATACGCGGCTCAGATGTTCCAAATAATCCCGTGATCAATTGCAGCCTGATCGTCAATTTGAAGGAGTGTGTACTTTATCTCGAGGAGGAAAAAATTCCTCAAGAAGTGAGGGCAGAACTGGAGAGCGATGGAATAGCCATCCAACAGCCCGATGCACTTGAGGACTTTCTAACCGCTCTTTCCGATTCTGATGGGATCATGCTGGACCCGGAAATGACAAACTATCGGCTCTATAATGCAATCGGCAAGAACTGCAGAAAAATATTGGCGCCCAATATCACAATGAAAAAGAAGGCCATCAAGAACAGCGCTGAAATCCGAAACCTGAAAAAATGTCAGGTGAATGATGGCATTGCCATGGTCCGGTTTATAAAATGGCTCAAATCCAATCTGGAGCGCGAGAAAATAACTGAAATGAGCGCCGCCGCCCAGCTTGAAGATTTCAGAAAGAGAGGGGCCTTGTTTAAGCAGCCAAGCTTTGATACCATCGCAGCTTTTAAAGATCATGGGGCCATGATGCATTACAAGGCAACGGAAGACTCGAATTATGTTCTTGAAAAAAAAGGACTTTTTTTGATCGATTCAGGGGGGCAGTATCTGAACGGGACGACTGACATTACAAGAACGCTGGTCCTGGGGAAATTGACCGAACGACAAAGAAGGGACTTTACCTTGGTATTGAAAGGACATATAGCTCTCGCTTCTGCAAGATTTCTGGAAGGCACCAATGGGCATAGCCTGGATATACTGGCCAGAGGACCCATCTGGAAACAGGGATTGGATTATAAGTGCGGTACGGGGCATGGCGTGGGTTTTTTCTTGAATGTCCATGAAGGCCCGCAGCGGATCAGCCGGATCCCCAACACAGTGTCGATAGAGGCAGGGATGGTCCTGACAAATGAGCCGGGGATTTATCAAGAAGGGGAATACGGTATAAGGACAGAAAACATGATGCTGGTCAAACTTGACCGGCAGAATGAATATGGCAGATTTCTAAAATTCGAAATGCTGACATTGTGCCCGATAGATATAGAAGGGATCAGTATGGAACTGCTTACAGTTGATGAAATACGATGGCTTGATGAATATCATGAAAGGGTATACAGGAGTCTTTCGCCGCATCTGGACGTTGATGAAAAAAAATGGCTGAAAGAAGCCACGAGAAGACTGAAACCGCTTCCTGGCAAACGAAGAGCCGCCTATTAAATAGGCGGCTCTACTCATATGGATCATTTGCATTCCGAGATCCTCCGGCTTCAATTTCATGGTTAGCCGGTTGCGGTTCCGCAATCAGTCGTTTGCAAGACCGGCTTTATCGATCATATAGAAAACGAGGCTCAACACCATGCCAACGATTGTAGCCAGGCACATTCCTTTCAACTGCACTTCCCCGATTTGGATAAATGCCCCCGAAAGACCTGTTACAAAAACCACCGCGGACAAAGCCAGGTTGCGTCCCCGGCTGTAATCAACCTTTTTATCCACAATAAGCCTGAGGCCCGATGCGGCGATCATTCCGTAGAGAAGGAAGCTGACTCCGCCCATGACCGGACTTGGGATAGTCATGATCAGACCCGAAGCTTTGCCGATAAATGCAAGCAGTATGGAGAATATTGCTGCACCGCCGATTACCCAGACGCTATAGACTTTTGTAACGGCCATAACCCCAATGTTTTCTCCGTAAGTCGTAGTAGGGACTGCGCCTAAAAGTCCTGAAAGAGTTGTAGAAATTCCATCTCCCAAAAGTGATCGGTGAAGTCCCGGATCCCTGATCAAATCTTTGCCTACGATTTCACTGGTTACCACCTGATGCCCGATATGCTCTGAAATGACCACCAGAGAAGCGGGTATGATGATCAGGATGGCAGACAGGTCGAATGTGGGCAGTTGGAAGTTCGGCATAGCAAAAATCGAAGCATCCTTAACAGCTGTAAAATCCACCAGACCCAATGGAAGCGAAACGATATAACCGACGCAAATAGAAATCAAAATAGCGATAGCCGCCATAAATCCCTTGAAAAGAACCTGTCCAAAGACAGCTACCAGCAATGTTGCGGCGAACACGATCACATATTTCGGATTGATAGCGGTATAAGTATCATTGAGAATGAGACCTGCATTACTGGCTGCCACGCCAGCCAGCTCCAGACCGATCAGAGCGACGATGGGGCCCATCGCTGCAGGCGGCAGAAGCACATCGATCCAATCCAACCCAACCAGCTTGATGATTCCAGCAACGGCGCAGAAGATAAGACCGGTAACGACAAATCCGCCCAATGCGTAGGGATATCCCATTTCAGGGTTGGCAAGGATCAGGAAAGTCGGTGACAGAAAAGCAAAACTGGAGCCTAAATACGCAGGCGCTTTGCCTTTTGTGACAAAAATGAAAATCAAAGTGCCTATGCCGTTCATCAGCAGGACAACGGCGGGATTGATCCCGAATAGCCAGGGAACAAGCACGGACGCGCTGAACATGGCGAAGGTGTGCTGAATGCTGAGAGGGATGCCCCTGGAAAGAGGGACTCGTTCATTGACTTGGATGATTCTGCGTTCTTCCTTCATAATATTTTCTCCTCTTATTAAAAATGAATGTTAAATAGAAGGGCATTAAATAAAAATCGAAAAGGGCAGGAAAGAAATTTATCCATAAAAAAACTCCCTTTTGGGAGTTAAAAACACGGCTTGCCGCCGCAGGCATTTCCTGTTTTTAGTGCCTTGCATAGAATATCATGATTTGGTATTTATTTCAAGTATTTTATAGAGCTGCTTTGGGGCGTTAACGAATTATTAACATTGATATTTCAATGCGGAAGTGATAAACTCAGAATAAATAAATCCGCCGCTTGTAAGCCGCTTGAAAAATGGAGGACAAAAAAATGGACTGGAAATTCGTTCTTATATTAATTTTTGCAATATTTGTTGCCATATTTGCTATACAAAACGCGTCTCCTGTCGATATACAATTTCTGAACTTTGAATTTAATGATGTTTCCCAGGCTGTCGTCATATTATTGTCCGCTATAGCCGGTGCGTTTATTGTAATGCTGTTCAGCCTGATCCGCTGGATAAAATACACTTCGAAACTAAAGGGCTCCACAAAATCCATTTCTGCATTGGAGTCAGAAATGAAACAATTAAAACAAAAGCTGGAAGAGGAAACAGCCAAAGGAGAAGCAGCCACTCGAACAACGGAAGAAGTCCGTGAAGAATTGCGAAAAACCCAGGAAGCATTGGAAGCAGCAAAATCAAATATAGCACTGCCTGCGCTTGGAACCGGCGATGCGCCGGAACAGATTTCTGAAGCATCGGATGAGCAAAGGGAAGCCGAATTATCTGCAGAAACTTCATCAGAAGCCTCAGGAAAACCGGACGAACCCAAAACCGAGAGTGTCAGCGGGATCAGAAAGTGGTTAGGATTTTGATCCATGGTCAAGAACTAAGAAGAGGCTGAATATTACATAGATGTTGATACATAAAACCAGCCTTCCAGGTTGGTTTTATATTTATCATCAGTTATATATTGCAGATATTATCAAAATGAAATCGGATCCAACCAGGATGTACAAGGGGAATTGGGATTTATAAGGAGAATCGGGATGTATAAGGAAAGCGACTATATCTATGAAGTGGACGCTGAATCAGCGGATCTTAACCATGAGGGAATTTTGAAGCCTTATGCATACCAGAAAATATTTGCACGGGTCGTTGAGGAGCATTTAAATAAAATCAATATCAACATGGATTCCACAATGAAACATAGACTGGCTTGGGCCTTGATATCCATGACGGTGGAAATAGAAAGGCCCATTCGGGGATGTGAAAGGTTATATGCGCGGACCTGGCATTCTGAACGACATGGCCCTTTTTTCCGGCGCGAAATGATCGTATCGGACGCTGATGGTGAAATGGTATTCAGAGGTGCGAGTTTTTCTGTATTGCTGGACATAGATAAAAGGTCATTCTTCAGGAAAAAAGATTTGCCGTTCTATATTACGGATCCTATAAAGCAACACCTGGTCGAAGCGAAGCCCACGACGAAAATCAAGCTTGATTACTGCAAGATGGAGGAGCGTATCGTTTATAACAGCTATATAGATCGTCTTGGCCATGCAAACAATTGCCGTTATGGCGAATTCGCTTATGATGTTTTCACTGAAGCTGAATGCAGAAAGTTAAGGGATCTTATAAGAATGGAATTTTATTACATGTCAGAATTAAGATTGCATGACAGATTCTCTGTACATAAAGCCAATGAAGGAGAAAAAATCTATATAAAAGGGATGAATGAAAGCAAATCGGACGTGTCCTTCGATGTGATATTCGAATTCAATGCATGAAATCCGGTCCAGCAATTTTTTAGCATCTGATTTCCATGATGAATTGAGGGTAAGATTAAGTTATAGCTTCGATTTTTATATTAAAGAAAATACTGTTTTGTTCGCCATGGCAGACGATCTGATCAATGAAAAGGAGCAGGACGATATGCGATGATCCATAAATGGCAAAAGGAATTTTAAATATACCGGAGGTGAATAGGAAACATGCTGGAAATAAAAAATTTGAACGTAACGTTGGAAGGGGATTGTGGAAAAGTACAGGTAATCAAAGATATCAACCTTACTTTAGACAATAAAAAGATTTATGTGATCACAGGACCAAATGGTGGCGGGAAATCATCCATCGCAAAAGCGGTCATGGGGATCTATCCCATTTCATCGGGCCGGATACTGCTGGATGGCGTGGATGTATCGGCTATGGAAATCTTTGAGAGAGCAAGATCCGGGATCGGCTATGCATTTCAGCAGCCTCCTCGCTTCAAGGGGATAAAAGTGCGTGAACTGTTATCTTGGGCTGCCGGATCCGAAGATGCAGAAAAACTTCATGAGCTTTTATTCGAAGTGGGCTTGTGCGCAGAGGACTATCTTGACCGGGAAATCAATACCGCCTTTTCAGGAGGAGAGCTGAAGAGAATAGAAATCGCCAGTATTCTGGCCCGGAACCTCAAAGTAGCTATGTTTGACGAGCCGGAAGCGGGCATCGACCTTTGGAGTTTTCAAAAGCTGACGGAGACCTTTATCAAGATGAATGAAAAATATGATACAACGATCGTGATCATTTCGCATCAGGAAAGAATACTCAGACTCGCAGACGAGGTAATATTGGTGGCGGATGGAAAGATCAGCGAAATTACCAGTCATGAGAAAATTCTTGGTGAAATTCAACTGCTTGATTCCGATTGTATCTACAATAAGGATTGCTGTAAAGGAGGAAGGCCAAATGCTCGATGATATAGATAAAAGACTTCTCGAAGAAGTCGCGGATCTGCATGAAATACCTCAAGGCGCTTATAATATCAGAAAGAATGGGAAAGGCATCCAGCGCAATACCACAGCCAATATCGACATCATAACAAAAACAGATAAACCAGGCATCGACGTGATCATAAAGCCGGGTACCAGAAATGAAAGTGTTCATATCCCGGTCATTCTGTCTCAGAGCCTGGATGATCTTGTTTACAATACTTTTGAGATCGGCGCCGACTCGGATGTCGTTATCGTAGCAGGCTGCGGCATCCACAATACGGGAAGCAAGCAGGCCAGACATGATGGTATCCATGAATTTTTCGTGCGCAAAGGCGCAAAAATGAAATACGTGGAAAAGCATTATGGAGAAGGCGACGGCACAGGGGATCGGATTCTCAATCCGAAGACGGTTATCGAAGTGGAAGAGGACGGAATTGTTGAACTTGAGATGGTTCAAATCAAAGGCGTAGATAAAACCTTAAGAGATACCATCGTGCGGTTGCATAAAAACGCAAGGCTGATCGTATCGGAGAGACTGCTGACCTATTTGGATCAGACTGCCGAATCAGACATCACAGTCGAACTTCTAGGAGAAGATTCAACGGCTCAGGTGATTTCCAGATCTGTTGCACAGAATGAATCTAAACAGATATTTCATTTAAATATGCGTGGCTACGCAAGCTGCCGCGGGCACATTCAATGTGATTCGATCATCATGCACAACGCTCAAGTATCATCCATTCCAGAAATAACAGCCCTTGATTCAAACGCCCAACTCATACATGAAGCCGCTATCGGAAAGATCGCTTCTGATCAGTTGATCAAGCTGATGTCTCTTGGACTAACGGAAAAAGAGGCGGAAGAAAGTATTCTCCATGGCTTTTTGAAATGATGACTTTGCCAGTGAGCCGATCACACCTGGATGAAAATTCGGAAGGAGGGGTCAGATGTTTACGATGGACAATTTAGTAGTCGCCCAAAGTCTTGAGGAGGCTTATGTATTGAACCAGCGAAGAAGCAATGTTGTGCTGGGGGGTATTCTTTGGCTTAAGATGGGAAGGAAAAGAATCGGCACAGGGATCGACCTGTCTGCATTGGGATTACATACCATCGAAGAAACGGATCAATCATTCAGCATCGGTTGCATGTGCACATTGCGTGAAGTCGAGCTGCATAAAGGGCTGAATGACAGCTTTCAGAGTCTTTTTAGAAAAGCCTTTGGAAACATCGTCGGTGTGCAGTTCAGGAATATCGCAACAGTGGGAGGCTCGGTCTTCTCGAGATTCGGGTTTTCCGATGTGCTGACCGCATTTCTCGCAACGGATTCTTATGTAGAACTGTATAAAGGCGGAAAAGTGGCAATGTCTGATTTTGTTCAAATGCCAAGGGATAATGATATTCTTGTTAAAATAGTGGTTAATAAAGACCTGAGAAAAACAGCATACAGCAGCTTCAGGACAAGCTCCGGCGATCTTCCGATCCTGAATTGCTCTGCATCAAATACGGAACATGAATGCAGCATCGTGATCGGGGCCCGACCTGCAAAGGCAATGCTCCGCCGATTTGAATCCATCCATAACGCCGCACCGGAAGATTTGGATCGAATTATACGATCTGTCAAAGAAGAGTTCGCTTTCGGGACAAACATGAGAGCCGGGATCGAATATCGAAAGCATTTGGCGGAGGTCCTGGCAAGAAGGAATTTCGAAGAAATCCTATCAGGAGGTGAACCTCATGATAATTAGATTGTGGATAAATGGAAGAGAATTCAGTGACGAAATATCTCCGGATACCCTGCTCATTGATTATTTGAGATACAAAGGCTTTACGAGCATCAAACGAGGATGCGACACTTCGAATTGTGGTTTATGTACTGTTTTGATGGAGTCTAAGCCTGTTTTGTCATGCTCCTGCCTGGCAGCCCGGGCCAATGGCTTTCATATTACAACTATTGAAGGGCTTCAGGAAGAAGCGGAAAAGTTTGGTGGATATCTTGCAGACGAGGGTGGAGAACAATGTGGATATTGCAGTCCTGGTTTTGTGGTCAGTGTGATCGCCATGAAAAGGGAGCTTGTCGATCCGACGGAGGAACAGGTCAAAAAATATCTGGAAGGGAATCTGTGCAGATGTACCGGATATCAGGCACAGATGAGAGCCATTAAAAGATATTTAGGAATTTGATGGAAAGGAGGACCCTATGAATTTCGTAAATAAAAGTGTCAGAAAGAAAGATTCAATGGCTCTGGTAAAAGGAAAGCCGGTCTATACGGATGACATCTCTCAAGGGCCATGCCTTATCGTCAAATTGCTGAAAAGTCCTTACGCTCATGCACTCATCCAGGATATCAATACGGAGAGCGCTTTAAAAGTGCCTGGCATCGAATGCATTTTAACCTATAAAGACGTGCCTCAGGCAAGATTCACCACTGCTGGTCAAACCTTCCCGGAATTGAGCCCGTATGATAGGCTTATACTGGATAGAAGACTACGCTGCTTCGGCGATCCGGTGGCGATCGTGGCAGGATGGTCGGAAAAATCTGTAGATAAAGCAATAGGGATGATCAAGGTCAACTATGAAGTTCTGGAACCCTTGATCGATTTTAAAATCGCCAAAGAAAGCAAAATCATCGTACACCCTGAAGATGATTTTAAAAGCCTTGTGGAAGTGGGCGCGGACAGTAAAAGAAATTTGTGTGCATCCCAAACCTTTGAATTCGGGGATTTTGAATCAGAATTTGATGCCTGCGTCTACAAAATCGAACAGACTTATCAAACCAAAGCCAATAGCCAGACGCCCATGGAGACCTTCAGGACATACACATATTTGGATGCCTTTGGCCGGCTGACGGTGATAAGCTCCACCCAGATCACTTTCCATGTGCGGCGTATTCTTGCCAATGCACTACAGATCCCAAAATCTCAGATCCGGGTTATAAAACCGAGAATTGGAGGAGGCTTCGGCGCAAAGCAATCCTCGGTTAGCGAGATATATCCGGCTCTGGTCACGATGAAAACAGGAAAGCCGGCTAAAATCATTTTTTCACGAAAGGAAAGTTTCACGAACGGAAGGCCAAGGCATCAAAGCGAAATAGCGATTCGTTTGGGTGCAGACGCTGATGGCTTGATCAAAGCGATCCATTTGCATTCCCTTTGGAATGCCGGGGCCTATGGGGATCATGGTCCGACCACAGCAGGCCTTTCAGGTCATAAGCCACTGCCGATCTACTGTAAAGCCACAGCATACAAGTTCGATTACGATGTCGTGTATACGAACACGATGGGAGCAGGCGCCTATAGAGGGTATGGTGCGACCCAAGGTTTTTTCGCGCTGGAATCCGCTGTGAATGAACTAGCTTCAGCCTTAAATATGGATCCTACTGTATTAAGGATGAAAAATATATTGTCCGAAAATGAGGTGGGCAGCCTTATGCCGGCTTATTATAACGAACAGCTGAACAGCTGCAAGCTTGACAGTTGTCTGGTCAGAGCGAAGGAAATGGCAAAATGGGATGAAAAATATCCGAAAAAAGAATTAGACAACGGAAAAGTCAGAGCAGTAGGCTGTGCAGTGGCCATGCAGGGTTCCAGTATATCCGGTGTGGATCTGGCTTCCGTGGAGTTGAGACTGAATGACGACGGATTTTATACATTGATGATCGGCGCATCCGATATGGGCACAGGCTGCGACACGATATTGGCTCAAATTGCTGCAGATTCTCTGGATTGCGAACTTGATAATATTGTGGTTCAAGGGGTGGATACGGATCTTTCTCCATATGACAAAGGATCCTATGCCTCCAGTACCACCTATTTGACCGGAATGGCTGTTGTCAAGGCATGCGAATCCCTGAGAGGAAAAATATTGTCTGAAGGAGCAAGGCTTATGGATTGCTCTGCTGAAAATGCAGAATTTGATGGGATCCGAGTCCTGTCGTTAAAAGACAACAGAACTATTTCCTTAACAGAGATCGCCAATCAAAGTCTTGTGGGAACCAACAACTATATTTCTGCAAGCGCATACCATTCTTCTCCTGTATCTCCGCCTCCGTACATGGCCGGGATAGTTGAAATTGAACTGGATAAGAATACCGGTAAAATCGAAATAGTCGAATTTTCTGCAGTGGTCGATTCAGGAACACTGATCAATCCGAATTTAGCCCGTGTTCAGGCAGAAGGCGGCATAGCCCAGGGGATCGGAATGGCATTATACGAAGATATCAATTATGACAGCAGGGGGAGGATGATGAATGATTCCTTCCTGCAATATAAGATCCCGACTCGCGTAGATATCGGAAAAATAAATGTTGAATTCGAAAGCAGCTATGAGCCTACCGGCCCTTTTGGCGCCAAGTCCATAGGGGAAGTGGTCATTAATACATCTTGTCCTGCTATTGCACATGCAGTGTATAATGCAACGGGCCTGAATATCAGGGAGCTGCCGATCACGGGTGAAAAAATCATAATGGAGTTAATGAAAGGTCGAAGCATTGAATAGTAAGTTGTTGAATTTGGGATTCTCAGGCAGATATATTCAGGAAGCCACACTGTATAACGATTGTTTCTTAGGTAGAGTGATTACCCAGTACAGAGACTTATACAAAGTCGCATTGGAGAACAAAGATGTGACCGCTGAGATTTCAGGTAAAATGAGGTACTCCGCAGCCAGTATGGCTGATTATCCTGCGGTAGGCGATTTTGTTATGCTGGACAGGGAAGATGATGGTCAAGGGAACGCGATCATCAACCATGTGCTGACAAGAAAAAGCGCATTTATTCGAAAAGCTGCCGGCACCTCCCATGACGTTCAGATCGTAGCAGCAAACATTGATACGGTTTTTATTTGCATGGCACTGAATAACGATTTCAACCTGAGAAGATTGGAGCGTTATTTGTCCATAGCATGGGATAGCGGGGCTGTACCTGTTGTGGTGCTGACAAAATCAGATTTATGTGAAGATCAGGAGTCTATGTTATCTAAGCTGCAGCGGGTGGCTATTGGAGTGGACGTTCTAGTGACATCCAGCATAGTGGAGGATGGATATGCTGAAATCCTTAAATATATCGAACCCGGGAAAACAGTGGCCTTTATGGGCTCATCAGGAGTTGGCAAATCAACACTGATCAATCGCCTTATGGGAAATGAAGCCATCAGAACCCGCGAAACCGGAAACGATGATAAGGGCAGGCATACTACTACGGAACGTCAGCTTATTCTCGTTCCGGGAGGCGGCGCGGTGGTCGATACTCCGGGCATGCGTGAAATCGGAGTCGAGAGCGCTGATTTGGGCAAATCCTTCTCGGATATCCAAGAATTGGCGCAACAATGCAGATTTACAAATTGCCGCCATGAGAACGAGCCGGGTTGTGCTGTTCAGGAAGCCATTCGGGGCGGCTTAATTTCAGAAAGCAGGTTGCAGAATTACAAGAAAATTCAAAAGGAAGCGATCTATGATGGCATGAATTCCAGAGAAATTGAGAAAGAAAAAATAAGCAAAATGTATTCGCAATTTGGCGGGATGAAAAATGCGCGGGACTATGTGAAGTCTAAAAATAATAAATAGGAAATTCGCCTTCATTGTGATATAATATAATAAGTTTTACAGCTGAACGGAATCGATCATCTATGATTTAACTGCTCCTCCGGCCATCGGCCATCTTTCTCTTTGCCCATTAAGATTAAGTTGAACAGTTCAGTTATTTACTCATCTGGATAGCTATGACGAGATATTTTTTTAATGGGATAAAACAGAAAAGGAAACCAGAAATAAATGCAATTTAAAGAACTTAACATTCATCCGCTCATATTGAAAGCATTGAGGAATGAAAACTATGAAGTGCCGACACCGATACAAGAACAAGCCATCCCAGTCATATTAGAAGGCAGAGACCTGCTTGGATGCGCGCAGACAGGCACGGGAAAAACGGCCGCCTTTGCCATACCGACGCTTCAGCTTCTAGGCGAGGAAAAGGAAACGAACAACGCTGTAAGAAGCCCCCGGAGTCTTGTTCTAACGCCAACCAGGGAGCTGGCTCTGCAGGTCTATGACAGTTTCTGCACTTATGGGAAATTTACGAAATGCAGACCCTGCGCAATTTTCGGGGGCGTTCCCCAAAATCCGCAAATCAATAAAATCAAGCGGGGAGTTGATGTGCTAGTGGCGACTCCCGGGAGATTGAAGGATTTGATGGACCAGGGTGTGGTCGACCTCAACGATATAAAGATTTTGATACTGGATGAAGCAGATCGCATGCTTGATATGGGATTCATCCACGATGTCAAATATATTGTATCAAAAACTCCTGTTCAAAGACAGACCCTTCTATTCTCTGCGACTATGCCGCCTGCCATCGCGGAAATGGCCAGGAAAATTCTAAAAGAGCCTGTAAAAATAGAAGTTGCTCCTGATTCTCCCGTCATCGATTTAATAGATCAACATATCTATTATGTTGATAAAGAGAATAAGCCAAACTTGCTCATCGATGTACTGAAGGGCAAAACCGTTGAATCAGCCCTTGTTTTCGCCAGAACAAAACACGGAGCGGATAAGGTCGTGAGGCAATTGGCAAAAGGCAATATTACAGCCCATGCCATTCATGGAGACAAGTCTCAAGGAGCCAGGCAAAACGCCTTGAATAATTTCAAAAATCGCAATTCCCGAGTGCTCGTTGCAACGGATATTGCAGCTAGAGGCATCGATATAGAAGGACTCTCGCATGTGATAAATTATGACTTGCCGTATGAACCCGAGACTTATGTGCACCGCATCGGCCGTACAGGAAGGGCAGGACTCGATGGTTCAGCTATTTCATTTTGCGATTTTGATGAGATAAAGCTGCTTACAGAAATAGAAAAACTGATCGGGAAACAAATCAATGAGGTTGTTGATAATCCGTATCCGATGCTCAACAATTCACAAGCTATCGAAGCATCGCAGCCGGCAAATAAACCGGCAAGCAAACCAACAAGACAATCTTTTTACAACGGAAGAAATAGAAATCGGGCTCGTCATAAATGACGGAGCCCGATTTTTGAATAAATCAGTTTTTGAATTAATAACTAATAAGCGGTCCATCCGGCATCCACAGCGATGCATTGCCCGTTTATGAGAGAAGCGTCATCGCTGGCGAGAAATACTGCGACCTTCGCTATTTCAGCAGGCTCACCGTACCGTGGATTCAGCACCAGACCGATACCTGTTCGCGCGGCACCTTCCTGGTTGATGTGCTGCATGAATTCTCCGCTTGCGATTTCGGTTTTAATTCCACCGGGGCAAATAGCGTTGCATCTGATGTTTTTCATGGCATACATGAAAGCAGTGTTTTTTGTTAAACCAACCACTGCATGCTTGCTGGCGATATATGTTGCGCCGGCGACGCCTCCACGAAAACCGCCGACTGAAGCGATATTGATTATTGAGCCGCCTCCGGAAGTCTCAAAGTATTTGACGGATTTCCTCATGGCGTATAAGGCGGCTTTAACATTGATGTTGAATACTTTGTCAAACATTTCGTCGCTGACATCTCCGACTCCGCTCATATCGTCCATAATGCCTGCGTTGTTGACCAGGATATCGAGTCCCCCAAATATTTTTATGGCTTCATCCACCATGCCTTCGACGTTGTCTTTGTTAGCCAAATCAACCGAATACGCGATGATTTTTCCTTTAAATTCCTTGGTTTGTTCCACGAGATCGTTCAGTCTGTCGACTCTGCGCGCTGCAGCAAGAACGTTAGCGCCTTCCAATGCAAAATAATACGCGATTTCTCTGCCCATACCTGAACTGGCGCCGGTTACAATGGCATTTTTCCCTTGTAGTTTCATGGGTTCCTCCTTTTTACAGCCTAATGCAAATGGATGGAAATGTTTTAATTCATGTTATAATGGAGGCATTTATTTGTCAACTGCGACTGTCAGAAAATTAAAACAAATGTCATGCCGGGACTCCTTTGACTTGATCTGCTGACTTGTGGTATTATTTAATTCAATATAGCAAAAGACGGTATCAACAATACGGTTAGCGAAATTTTCAAAAGTCTAAATTCTATATTAAGGAGTTGTAGTCATGGCGATAGGATATGCATGTCTTACAGTAGGTGTGCCAGATACCGGGTTGAAAAGCTGCATATTAAGGAACGCTTCAGAAGACAATTTGTTCAGGATCATCGATCATAATTTGAATGCCTTGGAAAACATCATCGATTACAATATCAAGAATGAAATCAAGCTCTTCAGGATCAGCTCAGATATTATTCCCTTTGGTTCAAATCCGGTCAATAAGATGATTTGGTGGGATATCTTCGGTTCTCGTTTAAAAAATCTGGGCAGTAAAATCATGGCGAACGGGTTACGGGTCTCCATGCATCCGGGACAATACACCGTTATTAATTCTAACAATGAAGATGTTGTCGGCAGGGCTGTCGAAGACCTGATTTATCACGATCGCATATTGAACGGGCTTGGTGTTGATGGACAGAATAAAATCATATTGCATATCGGCGGCATCTATCATGATAAAGAAGATGCTATCGGGCGATTTTCCCGAAATTATAACAATTTGGCGCCATCGATCAAAAACCGTCTAGTGATCGAAAATGACGAAAAATCTTATAATATCCAAGATGTGTTGCAGATTGGGAAGGATATGAAAATACCAGTGGTCTATGATAATCTTCACAATGCCGTCAATCCATATGATCCCATGAAAAATGACAGCTATTGGATTGAGAAATGCAGGGAAACTTGGACTGAGAAGGATGGCTTGCAGAAGGTACACTATTCTCAACAGAATCCTGGCAAAAAACCGGGAGCCCATTCTGATAGTATAAAAATAAAGCATTTCATCGAATTTTATGAAGCCTTGGGGAGAGAAGATCTGGACATTATGCTGGAGGTCAAGGATAAGAATATTTCAGCCCTGAAATGTATAAACTGTACCCGGCAGGATGTAAAACGCGCCAGGTTAGAAACAGAATGGGGCAGATATAAGTATAAAATTCTTGAAAATTCACAGGAAACCTACTTGAAAATTCGCGCCCTTTTTCGCGATAAGCAGAACTTTTCAGCCAGGGATTTCTACAATCTGATCGAGGAAGCCCTGGACAAGAAATCGGACCCCGGCGATTTTCTGAATGCTGCAATGCATGTTTGGGGCTATTTTAAAAATCAGGCTTCTGATAAGGAAAAAAAAGTATTTCTACTGCATATCGAAAACCGGAACATGAGCTTTCGATCCATGACAGCCATCAAGAAATTTTTGTACAAGATGGCAATCAAATATCAGCAGAACTATTTATTGGATTCATATTATTTTGTTTCTTAAGAAAGACTAAATTACTAAAAAAACAAGGAGTTCGAGCATGAACGGAGAAGAATTCTATAAAAGCTTATTGCATAACATATACGAAGGGGTCTATTTTGTCGACAAGGACAGGAGGATCACGTTCTGGAACAAAGGCGCCGAGAGGATCACGGGCTTTTCAGCTTCAGAAGTTTTAAATAATTTCTGCTATAACCATATCCTGAATCATGTCAATGATGAAGGGGAAGAATTATGCCTGAAAGGCTGCCCTCTCCATAAAACGATGGAGGATGGCCAGATGAGAGAAGCATCGGTGTATCTTCACCATAAACAGGGGCATCGGATCCCTGTATCCATCCGCACCATCGCTATTATCGACAACGGTGAGACGGTTGGCGCCATAGAAGTATTCCGAGACGAAACGGAGCAGCAGGGCATCATTAAGGAGATTGAAAAGCTTAAGGACCTTGCATTGAATGATCCGCTGACCAACCTACCGAACAGACGTTATATCGAGTCGTTTCTGAGATCAAAAATGAACGAGTACTTTACTCTTGGCATTCCATTTGGTGTAGCCTTTATGGACATCGACAAGTTTAAAGATTTTAACGACAATTATGGCCATGATGTGGGGGATGAAGTCCTGAAAATGGTCGCAAAAACCTTCAGGGGCGTTGTAAGGAGCAATGATTTGATCGGCCGGTGGGGCGGAGAGGAATTTTTGGCGGCATTTTCCGGTGTGGATCTTGAGGACCTGTGCAATGTTTCGGAAAAGTTGAGAGCGCTGATCGAAAGAGCATCATTAAAAAAGGGCGAAGAGTCCTTAAAAGTGACAATTTCCATCGGATCCACCCTTTTCAAGCCTGACGACACGATCGATACGGTTATCAACAGAGCGGATGCGTTGCTATACAGAAGCAAGTCGGAAGGGAGGAATAAGGTGACCTGCGAATGATTGAAAAGACAGCAGCGAAATCTATGCTCCGGATTTGTCTTCCAAAGAACGACCTTTCGTTTCCTGACCGAATAAGGCAGCAACGATAGCCACCGTCAGGATGACTTCATTGACGATCTCCCCATTCCCAAAAGATTTCGTGGATGATCACATTCCGGCGCTGTCCAGGAGGCCAAGCTGAGAAGCCGGAAGCCCCCAGTCAACGCTTATAGCGGCCATGACGCCTGATACCATTCCCTGATCCATAGCATCAAATGTCCACCCGATACCCGTCAGAAGAATTTTTTCATAAGAGGCGTTGAAGGCAGCCGATCGATCCTGTTTGTAATATTAGTCATTTAATTTCTCTTTCTTATTCCTTGTCTTAATGGAGCCTTCGATTTTAGAACTTTACTGAATTTCTGGTGTCTTGTCAGTTCGTGTTTCAGTTCAACATAAAATGTGGATTAGTCAAACCAACTCTTTACAAATTCAAATAATTTGTGCATTGGAAGTCCGTTTGGTGTATAAGTAGTTATAGGCCTTATATTAGAGTTCGATGTTTATATCATACAATTCATTTCAACAAAATCAGGAGGTAAGAATTATGAACGCCTTTACACGGTCTGTAGCGCAAGCATTTACCGGCGCAGTCAAAGCCTTCGGCACATTCCCTGTTTCGATCGGCAGTGCTTTATGCTTTGCTGTCGTTACGATCATCAGGATACAGCTGGAATGGCCTCAACAGGAACCTTATAACTTCTTATTCAATTGCCTCCATTGGTCATTTGCTCTGGGTGCGATATTCAGTCTTGCTGCCATAACGGCCGCCCACAGCCGGTATAATACGAAGAATGCGTTTCTTCTTGCGAATGCCCTTGGTGTTATTGCAGTTGCGGCCACTTTTTTATATTTGTATTATTTCGGCGGACAGGAGCCTGTGATAACCGGAGCGCGCTATGATTATGTTTCCGTCATTGCAGTGGCCAGGGTCATATCGGTTATGCTGATCAGTATTTTGTCTTTCATAGTGCTGGCATCCTATCCGGCTGAAAAATCGGATTTTTCACGTTCTCTGTTTATGACGCATAAAGCTTTCTTTATATCACTATTCTACGGAATGGTTATTATGGGGGGCGCATCCGGAGTTGCAGGAGCCTTTCAAGCGCTGCTATACAACGATATGAGCGAGAAAGTATATATGTATATAGCGACACTGACTGGTTTTATTGTTTATACTATGTTCGTAGGTTATTTCCCGGATTTTCGAAAAGAGCAGGAAGACCCAAAAAGAGAGATTGCCCAAAGGCAGCCACGATTTATAGAAATTCTACTTGTTTACATTCTAATTCCGATCGTTTTAGCCATGACAGCAGTGCTCCTCGCGTGGGCGACAAAGACGATTTTGGCCGGAATGGGCGAATCATCGTTTATCCGGTTGTCCGGCATCGCTACAACGTATGCCATCGTGGGTCTCTGGCTGCATATCATGGTAACTCATAACGAATCCGGATTGGCAAAATTCTATCGGAAAATCTATCCGATAGCTGCGCTGGTCATCCTGGCTTTCGAGGCTTGGGCTCTAGTGGTTCAATTAAGAGCCTCCGGCTTGAAAACAGCTGAATATTCTTTCAGCCTTTTGCTGATCCTTACGGCTTCTTCTGCGATATTGCTGCTGATTTATAAATCCAAGGCTCATTTGCCGATCGTAGCCATTACTTGCGCCCTGGCCATATTTGCAGTTCTGCCTGTGGCAGGTTATTATTCGTTGCCTGTACGGGCGCAGATCGATAGACTGGAAAATATTCTTACGAGGCAGAATATCTTGAAGGAAGGAGAGCTGGTGCCGGCGGCAGTTGAACCCGAAAAAGATGTGCGCATTGACATAACCGATGCCGTGGAATTTATAGCCTATGCTGAAGGTGCAAAACTACCTGATTGGTTTGATCAGGATCTGGCTCAAAGTGACGTGTTCCAGGAAAAGCTTGGATTTGAAAAAACCTGGCCGGATTTCGAACCGTCAGAGCCGGGCGGTTACATAGGCACATTTTTGTATTTGCCAGCTGAACCGATTGTCATTTCAGATTATGATTGGGCAATTAATCCACAGAATATATACGGCAAAGGCGATGGCTCTGTTTTAATCAAAGGGGAAAGAGGAAACTACAAAGTCTACTGGATGGACACCTCAAAGGCCGGGATTCCTGCTTTGCGGATCAAACTTGATGATACCGTAATTTTGGATCGGGATATGAACGAATATATCGATACGATCACTGAAAAATATCCGCCGGGTCAGAATGAACCTCGGGAAGCATCCTTGGAGGATATGAGCATGAAGATAGAGACATCGGAATTAAAAATTTTGATTGTTTTCAACAATGCGGAGATCAATGTGGATCCGCAGAATGATGTGATCAATTATTGGATAGGCCTGAACTCAATTTATATCAAAGAGAAACCTTGATCAACAGGAGGCTTGAAATGGTGCCTTATGTAGGGCTCTCATCTGAGGAAGCCGGAGCAAGGCTTGATCATTATGGCCCCAACTCCATTCCCGCGTCGCGATATCATCTGTTAAGACTCATTATTCGTCAATTTAAAGGAGTATTCAACATACTTTTAATTGCGGCTGCAATCATAACATTCGCCTTGAAAGAACCGCTGGATGCTTCTTTTATATTATTTTTTGTGATTTTAGGTGTCACGCTCGATGTTTTTCAGGAATACAAATCTAATGCCGCAGCGGAGAAATTAAAATCCTATCTGCTAAGCACCATAACGACAGTACGCGACGGCACTGATTTGGAAATATGCACGGAGGATCTGGTGCCTGGAGATATCATCAAACTGGAATCCGGAGATATCGTTCCTGCGGATGCGCTTATTTTAGAAACACGAAATTTTCTGGTCGATGAGACCACGTTCACCGGCGAGAGCATTCCGGTAGTTAAAACAGCCGCCTCAAAGGATGCCGAAAATGCAAATGAAAGGCTCAATGAAAACACTCTTCTTCAGGGCATCGTGGTGATCAGCGGCAACGCTGTGGCGGAGATAACAGCTACCGGAAGGAATACAAAACTTGCACATATCGCAAATACAGTGTCGACAGTCAAATCAGAAAGCGAGCTAACAAAGGGGGTCGACCGGATCAGTAAATTTATTCTCAAAACTACGGTTTTCACACTGATCCTAGTGATTATTGCCAACATGTTCATAGAAGGAAACCGTTCCGATGTCCCGCATCTTCTTATATTTGCCATAGCACTGGCAGTTTCTGTCATACCGGAAGCGCTCCCGTTGGTACTGACCTTTTCTCTCTCCAGGGGCGCTCTTAAATTTGCTAAAGAAAAGGTGATTGTCAAAAGACTGTCTTCAGTGCAGGATCTCGGAGCCATCAATCTGCTTTGTACAGACAAAACAGGAACGATAACGGAAAACCGGCTTTCTTATGCAGAGGCATTGGCACCAGAAGAAGCCTTGATTTCACCATTATTATTAGTTAGGCTTGCGGCGACTAATCTCAATGAGAGAATACCTGAGCCTTTCGATAAAGCTGCCGATGAGGCATTATCCGATGAACAGCGCCATGAGCTCATGGATTATGTGCTGATCGAAGAAGAGGCTTTTGATCCATATCGTCGCAGCAACGGGGTAATTATTCAAAGCAAAGACGGAAATAGGATACATATTCGCCGTGGGAGTCCTGAATCCCTCATCGACCAGGGGCTGGTTCTGGAACCGTATATGGATTCGTGGCTGGCTGAAGAAGGGAAAAGGGGACACAGAATCCTCGGTGTAAGTTATGATGACGGACATGGACCTGCATTTGGAGGTTTCGTATCATTCGTTGACCACCTGAAGATTTCCGCCCAAGAAACAATAGATCAGGCAAAGCGCATGAATGTTGCCATCACCATCATTACAGGGGATTCGCTTCATGTAGCTGAAGCAGTAGGAAGGGAATCCGGCCTCGTTTTAGAATCTGGCGAGGTCATCGAGGCCGCAGAATTTTTGAAGCTCCAAAACCAGGAGCAGAAAGAAAGGGCGGGGGGGATCAGGGTCTTTGCACGAACTACGCCTGAACAGAAGCTTGAAATAATCCAATTGCTTAAAGAACAATACACGGTTGGATATTTAGGAGAGGGGATCAACGATGCTTCAGCGCTCAAAGCATCAAATGTATCCATGGTAGTCCAATCTGCCGCTGATGTCGCCCGCGAAACAGCAGATATCGTTTTGTTGGAAAATGATTTGAGAGTGGTTGTAGAAGGAATTCGGATCGGACGTGAAACCTTTGCGAATACGATGAAGTATATAAGAGCTACCCTGATATCCAATTTTGGGAATTTCTATGCGGTTGCCATAGGGTCTCTCTTTATCGATTTTTTACCAATGCTGCCCACACAACTCTTATTACTGAATTTATTGTCAGACTTTCCCATGATCGCCATTGCTTTCGATCATGTTTCGGACAAAGAGATAACAGAACCTCAACATTATGATTTTAAATCACTCTATATCATATTCATGACAATGGGCATTGTCAGCACGATTTTTGATTTTATATATTTCGGCCTGTTCTACAGGATATCTCCGGCGGTGCTGCAGACCAATTGGTTCATAGGGAGCGTTCTGACGGAGCTTCTTCTTATTTTTTCCGTAAGATCCATGCTGCCGGTCAATAAGGCTGGCAGACCTGCTCCGATCATTATTATATTGTCATTTACTGCCATCGCATCGACGATCGTTTTACCAATGGTTCCTGCAAGTGCTCAATTTTTTCGTTTTCAATCCCCATCCGCTGCACATCTTGCTATTATTATTGCATTGGCGCTTATGTATTTATTGGTTTCAGAAATAGTCAAGCGACAATTGAGCAGACTTTTAGAGCGGCGCAGCGTCAATAGGAGGCGTTTCATATGACACATTTCCCTTTATGGATCCATGCTGCCGCGTGGGGAGGTTTTACGGGAGCCGCGTTGCTTATCGGAGCTATGATGGGTTATTATATTCATCTAAAACAAAGAGTGGTGGCAGGCATTATGGCTTTTGGCAGCGGGGCATTGATTTCAGCAATATCTTTTGAACTGATAGCTGAGGCATACAATAAAGGCGGGCTGCTATCCACATCACTCGGATTAATTTTAGGAGCGATCGTCTATTCTCTCGCGAATCATAGGGTTTCTCAATATGGCGCAAGGCATCGGAAAAGATCAAATCTGAACAGGAGAATCAGCGCGGATGAAATTTATCACAATGCGCTTGCCATCGCGATAGGGGCATTGATTGATGGCATCCCCGAGTCGATCGTGATCGGACTTGGTATGGTCGAAGGAGGAAAGGTCAGCGCTGTGACTGTTGCAGCTATTTTTATTTCTAATTTGCCGGAGGGTTTATCCAGTTCTGCGGGCATGAAAAATAACAGCAAGAGCGCTGCATTTGTCTTTAAAACATGGGGAGGCATTGCTTTGGCCGGTCCGCTGTTTGCCTGTATAGGATATTTGTTTTTTCAAAACGTATCCCTTGAAATCGTTTCAGTCATCATGGCAGTAGCAGCAGGAGCGATCCTGGCGATGATCGTTGACACGATGATCCCTGAAGCTTTTGAGGAAACTCATGATTTTGCCGGCTTTATTACAGTTCTCGGTTTTCTTTGCGCATTTATGTTCGATAAATTATAGCAACATGTATGAATGACCAAAATTTGAAATAGGAAGCCTTAGGATATTAAGTTATGGTAAAATGATATGACTGCTGCACTACGTAAGAATATAGAGGAGGATTTTTTTGAAAGAATATAAAAATGACCAAATCATTGTATACTGGGCTCCTGAACTGTGCGCTCATTCAAAAAAATGCACCGGTCATTTACCCGAGGTATTCGATGCCGGTAAGCAGCCATGGCTGAATGTGAATGGCAGCACGCCGGAGAAGATCATCGAACTGATCGATAGTTGCCCCTCAGGAGCTTTAAGATACTCTCTGCCGGAAGGATCCTCAGTGGATCCCGCGTTGGCTCAAGGCAAAGGAAATATTGATTACGGAAAGAATGACTGCGGATCAGTAAAAATTAGAATGACAGCCAACGGGCCCCTTTTGGTCGAGGGCAATACAGAAATGATGAATATCAGTGGCGAGATTATAAAAAAATCAAATAGAATGGCTTTATGCCGTTGTGGCCACTCAATGAATCGACCCTTCTGTGATGGCAGCCATAAAACTGCTAAATGGAATCCTGATCCAGAGTCAGAATGATTGCTGATGAAATTCGATGCCAAAATTGAATGCAACTCATTATTTATTATGACGTACGATAATGCAAACATTAAGCGGGGTATAAATAAACCATAATGGCATATTTACGATATTTTATTGTTAGTATGAATATGAATGAGGAGGTTTTTATATGGGGATTATGGACAAAATCAGTCAGGCGATCGATGAGATCAAAGAAAAAGCAGAGGATCTGACGGAAGAACTGAAAGAGAAAAAAGATGAGCTTCTTGAGAAGACTGAAGAACTCAACTCAGAGGCAAAGGAAAAAATCGAAACGCTTAAAGACAAGGCAGATGATGTCGTTGCCAACGCTAAGGAAAAAGCAGGAGTTTTAAAAGAAAAAGCGGATACCCTGAAGGACAAAGCGGAAGACGTGGCGAAAGACGCTGCAAACACTGCAGAGAAAGCCCAGGAAGATATTAAGAAAGAATAATTGGAAGCTTTTTTATAGAAAAATCATGACACAAAACGAATGGCGCTTCAAAAATCACCCTGTGATGCATCATCTTAATTGCAGGGTGATTTGATTTGTATTAGTGTGATACTGGAGGGGGTCAAAATGGCACGGAAAACCTATAATGAAAAATTAAAAAATAGTGGTGATATGCCCAAAATCATTGAAATCAAAGACCCTGTAGCGGTGGTCAGGTATGGAGGAACCAGGATGTTGATCGCTCCGCCTGTAGATTATGATGAGGTCATGAAGAAAGTGCCTGAGGGCAAACTGATTACTTCCGAATACATTAGAAATCATCTTGCCCTAAAATATGGCGCAGATTTTACCTGCCCTCTGACTGCCGGGATTTTCATCAACATAGCGGCAAATGCATCGGCGGAACGGGAAGAAGGCGAAACACCTTATTGGAGAACATTGAAGAAGGACGGCCAACTCAATGAAAAATATCCGGGAGGCGTGGAGTCTCAGAAGCGGTTGCTTGAGAATGAAGGGCATACGATCATCCAGAAGGGCAAAAGATATTTTGTGAAAGATTATAAAGAAAAATTAGTTGAAAGCATTTGATGAAAAAAAAAGAGCAGTTCACTGAGTGAGTGCTGCTCTTTTTTTGTTCAATTTATGCCAGATTTACGTTGACCGCTCTTAGCTTGCGGCTGTTTTTCGGATCTGCTTCGATGTCAAAAGTCACCTTCTGACCATCTGCCAGAGTTTTGAAACCGCTGGATACGATGGCGGAGAAATGTACGAATACATCCTCACCATTGCTGTCATTGGTTATAAAACCAAAGCCTTTATCTGAGTTGAACCATTTTACTGTACCATTATTCATTTTGGGTACCTCCTAAATTTTATTTGTACCCATGTTTAAAAAACAAAAACTCACATTTATGAGAATCATCAAACAACGATGACCTACAACAATTGTGAGTTCATAGCAATCTTCCTGAATACTGAATAATCATAACACAGGGATCTTTACGTGTCAACTTTTATTTTTCGGGCCAAATCAGTAAGACCATACTCAATCCTTTTGATATATTTCTTCTTTTGTCATCAATATTTCGCTCATTCCATTGTATCTTTTAGGATCCTATATCACATTTAAGTGTCTAATTGCTGCGTTGGTATGTATAGAATATATGGATTAGTGCATCACTTTATCAAAGTGCGAGTTTTCGAAGCGATTGTTTATGTCGCCAAGTCAAACTTTTTATGGTATTATTTTATTCGGGATTTGCATGTTCGATGCAGTCCAAATCATTATTAATCCAATTAAATAGAGGGGATTTTTGACGAGTATATGATAGCAGTATTAGTGAATGCAGCGGCAATATTAATAGGTGGTGCCGCAGGCCTTCTTTTGAAAAGAGGCATACCTGAAAACATGGGTGATCTGATCATGAAAGGCATGGCGCTATGTGTCATGTATATCGGCATTTCAGGATCTCTTAACGGCGAGAATACTCTAGTAGCAGTTCTTTCGATGCTGGTTGGCGCCGTCGTCGGATATGCCCTTAAATTAGATGAGAAGCTCAGCAGCTTTGCCGAAAAACTTGAACAGAAGGCAGGCAACAATAAATCAAATGTGAACAAGGCTGATAAATCAAGTGTTGCTGAAGGATTTGTGACCGCCACGCTGCTGTTTTGCATAGGAGCAATGGCAATAGTAGGATCACTTCAGGCCGGGCTCTCTGGAGATTATGAAACACTTTTCACGAAATCCGCAATCGATGGTATAACGGCTGCTATTTTTGCCGCGACTCTTGGTTTTGGTGTCTTGATCTCAGCTGTGCCGGTTTTTATTTATGAAGGACTGATCGTTATGATATCCGGTTTTGCTGCCCCGTATCTATCGGAATATATTATCGGTGAAATGACATGTGTTGGTTCGCTGCTCATTATTGCAATATCCTTTAACATGATGGGCTTGACAAAAATAAAGATCATGAATCTCATGCCGGCAATATTTATACCAATTATATTATGCCAGTTTATGTGACGGGAGTTGCATGATATAGAGAGTTGAAAGAAGGAGAAGAAAATGAAAAGAAAAGTATGCTTCATGTTTGTTAACGGCTCCGTTAAAGAACCTGTCAGATCCACAATTGATTTAGGGACGGGAGAAATGATCACTGTGGGCGTATCGAATTATGATATGGCGTGTACAGAGGCTGTAAAGCTTGCGGATGAGGGAGTGCTGATGATTGAACTGTGCGGAGGATTCGGCACCATCGGCCACGCTATGGTTACGAAGGCTGTTGCAGGGAGGCTTCAGGTCGGCGTTGTGAGATTTGACAATCATCCGGGTTATGATGGGCAGTCGGGCGACTCTAAATGGCTTTAATGCAAACAGGACGGATTTTAATGTGTAGATTATTATCTTTATTAATGGTGTTGTTCATCAGTTTGAATATGATCGCTTGCGCTGAACCGGGAAAACAGCGCTATGAAGCTGAATTCCTGGAGCTATTTGACACGGCTACTAAAATCGTGGGATATGCCGACAATGAAAAAGAATTTATGGCACAAGCTCAACTGATTTACGATGAATTGAAAATATATCATGAGCTATATGATATCTATAACGACTACGAAGGCATCAACAATATCAAAACCATCAACGACAACGCAGGAATAGCCCCCGTTGAAGTTGACCATCGGATCATCGATCTGTTGCTTTTTTCAAAAGAAGCCTTTGAACTATCGGATGGCAAGGTTAATGTTGCCTTTGGTTCAGTTTTAAGCATATGGCATGATTATCGTGAAGAGGGCAGCGAATATCCCGAAAAGGCAATGGTGCCTTCTCTTGAGATCCTTGAAAATGCAGCTCTTCATACAGACATCGACAACATGGTCATTGATGAGACAGCAGGAACGGTTTTCCTGAAAGACCCCGAGATGAGCCTTGATGTCGGAGCAGTTGCCAAAGGATATGCCACTGAACGGGTCACAGAATATGCTGAGTCTAACGGCTTTGTTTCGGGTATCATCAGCGTCGGCGGCAATGTGCGTACTATTGGGTATAAGGATGAAGAAAACGGATTATGGGACATCGGGATTCAAAACCCTGATAAGGAAAGCCAGGAATCCAACATATATGTTGCCCATTTAACCAATTTATCCCTCGTTTCCAGTGGAGATTATGAACGATACTATACCGTCGACGGGAAAAAATATCATCATATAATCGATCCCGCGACGCTCTTCCCGGCTCAATATTTTACAGCGGTAACGATCATCTGCGAGGATTCGGGCATGGCGGATGCTTTATCGACCTGCATCTTCAATATGCCATTTGAGGAAGGACTTGCAATTATCGAAAGCCTCCCTGAAACGGAAGCGCTATGGATATATGCCGATGGAGCAGTCAAATACAGTTCTCATTTTGAAGAATTGATATCGGAAGGCAATTAAGCACAATGCAGGACAAGCATCCGTATTGCGAAAAAGATGAAAAGTAATATTTTATCGAATCCGGGAAACCGCAACAAAATAAAATCGCCAAAGGTTAATTCTGAAACTATTGGCGATTTCTTATTTAGCTGATTGTATGCTAATTTTTCAAGCTTTGGATTGGGGCAGGGATCCTGCCTCCGCGATTGATCATTATTGCCGGAGATGAAGTGTTGACCTTCATAATCGGCCCTGATCCAAGCAAGCCTCCGAAATCCAGTTCTTCTCCTTCCTTCAATCCGATGGCCGGGATCACTCTAACAGCGGTCGTTTTAGAATTGACCATGCCGATTGCAGCCTCGTCGGCAATGATAGCTGCTATGACTTCACTGGATGTTTCTCCCGGGATAACGATCATATCGAGACCGACGGAGCATACGGCGGTCATAGCCTCCAATTTTTCAATGGTGAGGATGCCACGACGTGCAACATCGATCATTCCCGCATCCTCGGTCACTGGGATAAACGCACCTGAAAGCCCTCCCACATTTGAAGAAGCCATGACTCCTCCTTTTTTCACCGCATCGTTGAGCAATGCCAATGCTGCAGTCGTACCGCAGCCGCCGCATGCGTCGAGACCGATTTCTTCAAGTATGTGTGCCACAGAATCGCCCATGGCAGGCGTAGGAGCCAAGGACAGATCTATTATTCCGAAAGGGACGCCAAGCATTTCTGAAGCCTCAGTGCCTACAAGCTGTCCGACCCGGGTGATTTTAAAAGCTGTTTTTTTGATCGTATTGGCTATTTCGTCCAGACTGGCATCCTTTGGCATTTTTGAAAGCGCGCTGCGTACGACACCGGGTCCTGAAACCCCGACATTGATTACACAATCAGGCTCTCCCGGGCCATGAAAAGCTCCGGCCATGAATGGATTGTCTTCAGGAGCGTTGCAGAATACCACGAGCTTTGCTGCGCCGATGCACTGTCTGTCACTGGTCAGTTCTGCCGCCTTTCTTACAACATTGCCCATCAGCTTAACTGCATCCATGTTTATTCCGGTTTTAGTAGTCCCTATATTTACAGAAGAACATACCAGCTCCGTTTCTGCCAGAGCTGTCGGTATGGACTGGATCAGTTCCAGATCCCCCGGCGAAAACCCCTTGTGGACTAAAGCAGAAAACCCTCCGATAAAGTTTACGCCTACATCTCTTGCGGCTGCATCCAGTGTTTTAGCATACTTTACCGGATCACCTCCTGAAGCGCCCAATAGCATCGCGATCGGTGTTACTGCGATCCGCTTGTTAACGATGGGGATGCCGTATTTTTTTTCTATCGTTTCACCGGTCGCTACCAGATCTTTTGCATATTTATGGATCTTATCGAATATTTTCTGGCATGACCGGTCAATATCGCTGTCTGCGCAATCAAGTAGGGATATTCCCATAGTTATGGTCCTGATATCCAGATTCTCGTCTTGTATCATGGTGATGGTTTCCATGATATCGCTCATATTAAGCATTTGAAATCCTCCAATTTAAGTATTGATGAATTATTTTCAAATCCTGTGCATCGAATTGAAAATATCCTCGTGCATTACATGGATCGTCATATCCGGGCATCTTTCAGATAGTCTTTTTCTTAATTCATCTATTTCGCAATTCATTTTGGATATGTCGATCAGCATGACCATTGCAAAATACTCCTGAAGCACGGATTGTGTCACTTCAATGACATTCGCGTTCGCTTCGGCGCAGGTCGTGCTTACTCTGGCCAGTATGCCGACCATATCTCGGCCCAATACGGTTAATATTGCCTTCATATTAATAGTCCTCCCGGGATTTTGTATAAAATAGCGGTTATTCGTTTAACGCTAGTATTCTACTATATTTCCAATAAAAAGAATACAGCAAAATCAAGAAAATAATCCAGTATAAATTGTAAAACCCGATCGAATTGATTATAATCAAGATATGGTTAATATAGGAAACGATTGGGATGATCTCCTGGCGAGGGAATTTCACAAAGAATACTACGTCGCATTAAGAGCATTTTTGAAAGAAGAGTACCGTACGAAGGAAATATATCCGGATATGTACGACATTTTCAATGCCTTGAAATTCACGGCATACAAGGATGTCAAAGCCGTTATTCTAGGGCAGGATCCTTACCACGAACCGGGGCAGGCGCACGGTCTTTGCTTTTCGGTCAAAAGGGGTATCGAAAAACCGCCTTCTTTAGTCAATATTTTTAAAGAATTGAGAGATGACATCGGCATCCAGCCGCCAACTCATGGGTGCCTGGAAGACTGGGCGAGAAATGGCGTGCTTCTTTTGAACGCTGTTCTAACGGTGAGAAGAGGTGCGGCCAACTCTCACAAAGGCAAAGGGTGGGAAATCCTAACAGATAGAATTATCGAGATTCTGAATGCAAGAGAATATCCAATGGTTTTCATTTTATGGGGCGCCAATGCCAAGGAAAAACGCAAATATATTACAAATCCTGCCCATCTGGTCATAACCGGCGCTCATCCAAGCCCGCTATCAGCATATAATGGTTTTTTCGGAGGTAAGTATTTTTCCAAGGCAAATAATTTCCTTGCGGAGCATGGCAGAATGATCGATTGGTCCATCAAGAATTGAAGTCTTTGATAAATTTAATGAAATTGAATGGAGGGAAAGAGTATGTCAGGTTTTACTGTTTTTATTGTAATAGCAGCCGTTGGTGCTGTAGTGGTTTTATGGGGAGTCGGTGCATACAATGCCTTTGTAAAAATGAGGAATGCCGTAGAAGAAGCTTTCTCAACAATGGATGTGTACATGAAGAAAAGATATGATCTTATTCCGAATCTCGTTGAAACGGTAAAAGGTTACGCAGCCCATGAATCCGGTACGTTTGAAAAAGTCGTTCAAGCCAGGAATATTGCGCAGCAGGCTACAACGGTGGAAGAAAAACTTGCTGCAGAAAACGCTTTAACTGGAACTTTGAGGTCCCTTTTCGCTCTTGCGGAATCATATCCGGATCTAAAGGCGAACCAGAATTTTCTCGATCTTCAGGCTCAGCTTCAGAAGGTGGAGGAGGACATCGCCAATTCGAGAAAGTACTACAATGCGGTCGTTAAGGAGTACAATACGAAGACCGAACAATTCCCGTCGAATTTCATTGCCAATATGTTTAATTTCACTAGAAAACCAATGTTTGAAATGGAAAATGAAGCGGAGAGGCAGAATGTCAAAGTTGAATTTTAATCTTAAAATCATGAGACCGGTGCTTTGTTTTCTGATACCGGTCTTTCTTTTGGCGATCATTTTAAGCCCGACGGATTCCTATGCTGCAGATAGCACCATGGAAACCAAGGCTTTTAATGTAACAGTGGATGTGGCTCAGGACAATACCTGCTGGATCACCGAGACGATCACCATGAATTATCTTTCTCCACATCACGGCATCTACAGGAATATCCGATATGCCGGAATAGCCGAAAGCGAATATAACGGACAGGTCTATCAACAGAACTACAGAAATCAAATTAAAAATATCAGCGTTGAAGGATATCCCTTTCAGGTTTATACCGAGGGTGATTATTATGTGATACAAATAGGCAGCGGAGACTATTATGTAGAAGGGGAGCATACCTATAGGATAACGTATCAATGTATCTTAAGGGATGATCGCATTGGAGAATTTGATAGCTTTTACTGGAATGTGGTGCCTTTTGGCTGGAGCACTCCTATCGAGAGCAGCAATGTCGTCGTGAATATGCCAAAGGCTGTCATTGACGATCAGGTTGAATTTATTCGCGGAGCATATGGCTCCATAGATGCTATAGGATTTCAAACCGCCGATGCAGGCAAATCCTTTGCCGTTATGGAAAACGACCTTGCCGATGGGGAAGGGATCACGTTCAGAGCGGTGTTAGAGGAAGGGTACTTTGTCGGTGAGAAGAATTATACCTGGGCTCTTTGGGGATTGATCGCCGCGAATATCATAGCTGCATTTGCAGCATTGATGATGTGGTCAAAGTGGGGCAGGGATCCTAAAATAGTTCAGACTGTTGAATTCTACCCTCCGGAGGGAGCGACTCCTGCTGAAGTAGGCTACATACTGGACGGTGTCGTGGATAAAAAAGATCTGGTATCATTGGTTATATACCTTGCCGATAAAGGCTATCTCAATATTGAGCAAGGCGAGGACAATGAAGATTATATCCTGCACAAGGCAAATGACCTTCCTGAAAATGCAAAGGTGTACCTGAAGACTTTCTTCGAAGGTTTGTTTCAGGATGCTCAGGGCGAGCCGCTGCAGAGTGTTCATGTATCGGACTTGAAAGGAACCTTTCATCACAGTTACACAGCAGCTTTGGGCGAACTGAAAGGATATTTTTCGCTCCGGAAAGAAAACGAGATATTTAAGCAAAATTCGATCATTGCACGGTTAGCAGGAATTGGGTTATTAATTGTTCCTTTGCTGGCAACCATTGTGCTTGGTGCAATATATCAGGCTATGGACTTTGCTTCCATCTTCGTCATTCCGTCCATAATTTGCTCGATCGTTGGTTTTTCCGTTATAGCTAGAATATACGATAAACGCGATGATGGCAAACGAGCAGCTGCGGCGGTCGGAATCATTGCAGGCGCCATTTTCTCGGCATTAGGCATTTTGATCGCGGGTTTCCTTTGCATTTATTTGCAATTGCCGTTTTATGTGCCGATATTAATGGTGGTTTCATATGCCTGCTGTTTTATTTTCGCACTGATTATGAAAAGCCGAACCAGAAAAGGTGCTGAGCTGATGGGTAAAATTCTTGGATTCAAACAATTTATTAAAAGCGCTGAAGTGGATCGCATAAGGATATTGGTCGATCAGAACCCTCAATACTTTTATAAAATCCTGCCTTATGCTTACGTTTTCGGGCTGACGGATCAATGGGCGAAGCATTTCGAAGGAATAGCAATAGAGCCTCCGGAATGGTATGCATCAAACGACATTGGCACAGGTCTGTTCAACGTCATGCTGATCAACAGCATGCTCCATAATACTACAAATGCTCTGGAGAGCAGTATGATACCAGCTTCGAACCTCAGAGACGGTAGCGGCAGCGGCTTAGGAGGCTCAGGAGGAGGAGGATTCTCTGGAGGCGGCGGCTTCGGCGGCGGTGGTATGGGCGGCGGAGGAGGCGGCGGCTGGTAGACAACTTCCTCGGCGCCATGATATAATATTCAAAAATTAGAGGAGAAATTCTATGATCAACGAATCGAATAAGAAATATTTTTTATTCCTTGGACTGGTTGTAATGTTCATCCTGGCACTTAAAATAACCGGACGTCCGATTGACATAAGAACCCTCATAGGGGTGCCGGTTGGAACGGCGCTTCTGATGTTTGGATGGCATATGTTGGTTGGGGGCACACGAAAAAAAAGTTAGGATACAGCGCCGGGCGTTCCCGGCGCTTTTTAAAAAATTATGGATTTTACACATCTTCATGTACATACAGAATATAGCCTTCTTGACGGTGCGGCCCGCATCGTTAATTTAGTTGCAAAAGCAAAAGAACTGGGCATGAAATCCTTGGCGATCACAGACCATGGCGTTATGTTCGGTGTCATTGAATTTTATAGAGAATGCAGGAAACAGGGAATCAAGCCCATAATCGGTTGTGAGGTTTATACAGCAGCCAGGTCTTTAAAGGATAAAGAAGCGGACAAGGATAAAAGCCAAGGCCATCTCGTGTTGCTTGCGAAAAATGAAACCGGTTATAAAAACCTAATGAAAATCGTATCAAAGGGTTATGTTGAAGGCTTTTATTATAAACCCAGGATCGACAAATCAGTTCTAAGGGAATATTCAGAAGGATTAATCGCGCTTTCAGCATGTCTGGCCGGAGATGTACAGAGAAAACTGCTCAATGATGACTTCGAGGGCGCGAAATCTGAAGCGGAAGCTTTGAGAGATATTTTCGGATCAGGAAATTTTTATCTTGAAATCCAGGATCAGGGCCTCGAAGAGCAAATGAAGATTCTTCCATCTATCAGAAAAATCCATCAGGAAACCGGCATCCCGATGGTTGCCACAAATGACGTGCATTATGTCAAAAGAGAGGATGCAGAGGCTCATGATGTTTTGTTGTGCATCCAGACAGCCACTAATGTTTTTGAAGAAGACAGGATGCGCTTTCCAAATGATCAATTCTATCTGAAGAGTATGGGTGAAATGGAGAAGCTGTTTGCAAATATACCTGAAGCGATATCCAATACGCAGTTCATTGCAGAGCAATGCAATGTTGAACTGAAGTTTGGAGAACTTCATCTTCCGGAATATGTTGCGCCTGCCGGTTACGACAATGCATCCTATTTGCGAAAGCTATGCTATGAAGGTATGAAGGACCGTTATGGCGACTGCTGGAACGATCTGGAAGAAAGGCTGGAGTACGAGCTTTCTGTGATCAATCAGATGGGCTACCTGGAGTATTTTTTGATTGTCTGGGATTTTATCAATTACGCAAAGCAAAATGGGATCATGGTTGGACCGGGACGAGGATCTGCGGCAGGCTCTATCGTGGCTTATGTTTTAAAGGTCACAGATATCGATCCCATCAAATATGGATTGATTTTCGAGCGGTTTTTAAATCCCGAAAGAATCTCCATGCCTGATATCGATATTGATTTCTGCTATGAGAGAAGGCAGGAGGTCATTGATTATGTCATCGCAAAATACGGGGAGGATAAAGTTGCCCAGATCATAACATTCGGGACGATGAAAGCAAAAGCCGCCATCAGGGATGTGGGTCGGGCGCTCAATATGAGCTACGCTGAAACAGATCTTATCGCAAAAGCTATTCCGAATGAGCTGAAAATGACGATCAGTAAGGCCCTGGATTCTAATCCCGAATTGAAAGCACGATATGAGGAGGACGCCCCGACAGCCAAGGTCATCGATATGGCCATGGCGGTCGAAGGTATGCCGCGTCATGCATCGACCCATGCCGCAGGAGTTGTCATATCGAAAAGGAGCATAGATGAGTATGTACCCCTTTATTTGTCGGATAAAGGGATCTCGACACAGTTCACCATGACCACCATCGAAGAGCTTGGGCTTCTGAAAATGGATTTTCTTGGACTTCGAAATCTTACTGTCATACGAGACGCGCTGGAGCTTATAGAAAAGAATCATGGTATAAAACTGGATTTTTCCAAGTCAGGGTACGATGATCCGAAGGTCTATGAAATGATTTCAGCCGGCAACACAGAAGGGATATTTCAATTGGAGTCTACAGGCATGACTCAATTCATGAAAAACCTGAAACCGGACTGCTTTGAGGATATAGTTGCAGGCATATCTCTTTACAGGCCGGGCCCGATGGCATCCATACCGACTTACATTGAGAATAAGAAGAATCCGCACAGCATTATTTATCTGCATGAGAGCCTGAAGCCTATATTATCTGTCACTTATGGCTGCCTGGTTTATCAGGAGCAGGTCATGCAGATCGTCAGAGAGCTGGCAGGATATACCTATGGCCGGTCGGATCTGGTTCGAAGAGCGATGAGCAAAAAGAAAATGGATGTAATGCTGAAGGAACAGGATGCCTTCGTTAATGGCACGGACGGTGTACCGGGTTGTAAATCGAGGGGGATACCGGAGAAAGCGGCAAGAGAGATATTCAATCAAATGGTCAGCTTCGCAGAATATGCCTTCAACAAATCGCATGCGGCTGCCTATGCGGTGCTTGCCTATGAAACAGGATATCTCAAGGCATATTACCCGGTGGAATTCATGGTGGCGTTGATGACCAGCGTGATGGGCGAGGCCGGATCGATCGCCAAATATATCAGAAACAGCAATGACATGCAAATTGAAGTCCTGCCTCCGGACGTAAACTTTTCCGGCAAAAAATTCACTGTGGAAAACGGCAAAATCCGTTTTGGCCTATTGGGTGTGAAGAACGTCGGAGAAGGTGTCGCGGACGCGATCATTCGTTCCCGCAGCACTAAAGGAAAACCGAAGGACATTTTCCAGTTCATAAACAATATAGAGATCCATGAAATCAATAAGAAGGCCATTGACAGTCTTGTAAGGGCAGGTGCATTTGACTCTATCCATTCCAACAGAGCGCAGCTGCTGGCGGTTTGCGACGGTCTGATCGAAGCTGCTCAAAGCGATGCAAGAAAGAATATCACCGGACAGATTTCACTCTTTGACATAGGGGAGACAGAAGGTTATGCTACAGATATGGTAGCAAGAATCCCTTTACCTGCTGTCAGCAATTTTGACCGTAAAACGTTGATGGCCATGGAAAAAGAACATCTTGGGATTTACCTTTCGGATCATCCGCTGAATGAATTCATTGACGAGATCGGAAAATTCACGACCTTGACCAGCGAGGATTTAGCGGATGCAGCGGACCCGGAATATACCGGATCAATACATGATGGAATGGACGCTTCCGTCGCAGGCATATTGGTCAACAAAAAAAACCTGATGACGAAAAGCGGTAAAATGATGGCTTTTCTTAGCATTGAAGATTTATATGGTATCATTGAAGTTATTGTGTTTCCAAATATCTATGACAAGTGCCAACAGTTTTTAGCGGAGGATGGCATTATCCTGGTCAAGGGCACACTTAATTTTAAAGAGGAAGAGGCTCCGAAAATTATTGCTGACAAGATCATGCTCATCGAAGAAGCGGGTATCGATGCGCCCGCAAAAAGAATCCTGAAAATCAGAATCGATCCCGGGCCTGAGGAAGACAGGACGCTGGAGCGAATGAAAGATGTTCTAAAAGATTACCCGGGAGATTGCCCGGTTGTCATATTCATTGGAAATACAGGCAGAAAATTTAAAGCTTCAAAAAAATTGTGGGTGACACCGGATCAGGACCTTTTAACGAGACTGAAAGAAATAATCGGAGATGAGAACGTTAAGCTTTAGGGAGGAAGTCGATGAGGACTATAGGAGTGTTGACCAGCGGTGGAGATTCACCGGGTATGAATGCTGCCATCAGGGCGGCTGTAAGGGGATGCATTTATCATGGATTGACCGTATACGGGATCGAAAGAGGCTATGAGGGCCTTATCGATGGCGAAATAAGGGAAATGAATGTCTCTTCCGTTTCCGATATTCTTCAACGGGGAGGGACCATCCTTCGTACCGCAAGATCAGAACGATTCATGACGGATGAAGGATTCAGACGGGCTCTGAATATGCTTGAAAATTTTGAAATAGAAGGCTTGATGATTATTGGGGGCGACGGCTCTCTGACAGGTGGATTGAAGCTTCATCAGGCAGGTGTAACGGTTATGGGCTTGCCTGGCACTATCGATAACGATCTGGCTTATACGGACTATACCATAGGCTTTGACACGGCGGTGAACACAGTGCTGAATGCCATTAGCAATATCAGAGACACCTCCTCGTCTCATGAGAGGAGTACCGTTATTGAAGTAATGGGCCGCAAATGCGGCGATATTGCCATGTATGCCGGTGTGACCGGCGGTGCGGAAACGATTCTGATCCCGGATCAGCCCGTGGACATTAATGCGATCTGCAAAAAAATCGTCCAGGGAAGAAATCGGGGAAAGCTGCATAATATAATTGTGAAAGCAGAAGGCGTGGACATCAGCGCTCAGGATATTGCGGACAGAGTGCATGAACGCACGGGAGTCGAATCTAAGATCGTCATTCTGAGCTATATTCAGAGAGGCGGATCTCCAACAGCCAGAGACAGGATGCTGGCAAGCAGGATGGCTTATAAAGCAGTCGAATTGTTCAAAGAAGGCAGCACCAGCAAAGCGATCGGCATCAATGGTGCGGAAATCGTTGCCTATGATTTGGGCGACGCGTTGAAAATGGTGCGCACTACGGATGTCAGCCTAATTGAATTAGCGGATGTGCTATCGATTTGATTCAATCATCTTCGTTGAGCTCGTCTAAATCTATCCCGATATCATTCTGGATGATTTGACCGAAGTTGACTGCTTTTCTACCATATTTTGAACGAATCTCATCTATGGTTCGTTCCAGCTTTTCCGCTTTTTCTCTTTTCTCGCTATCCGTCAGAAAAAGGCTCAATTGCTGATCATCGTTCTCATCGATAAGATTGATGCCCGTTACGGTAAGCAATCTTATTTTTGTGTTTACATTCCAGGATTTCAAAATTAGCTCTTGAGCTGCCCGCGAAATTTCATCCGTTAAATTCGTTGGAACTTCAAGCTGCTTTTGCCGGGATATAGATTTGAAATAGGGATCCTTGATATCTACTTTGATTCCCCACGCTTTCATCTGGTATTTTCTGAGGCGGCCTGCCACCGTATCTGAAAGAGCTGTGACCGCGGTTATTATATCTTCTCTTGAGGTCAGATCACGTTTGAAAGTCAGGCCGTTTCCCACGGACTTGATCTTACGCTTTTCCCATGCAAAGGCAACAGGTTCGTTATCCAGACCATTGGCATAATCGTGTACCATTGCGCCATGTTTCCCCAGCATGTTGCATAAGAACTGCCGGTCTGCTGCTGCAAGATCACGGATCGTAAGGATGCCGGCTGAAAGCAACTTGGTTTCCATTCCTTTGCCGACAAAAAACATTTCTCCCACTGGAAGCGGCCATAGGATCGATTTGAAATTTTCTCGGGTAATAACAGTGGTCGCATCGGGCTTTTTATATTCCGAGCCCATCTTGGCAAAAATTTTATTAAATGAGACTCCGACAGAAAGAGTCAATCCAAGCTCGCTTTTCACGACATTCCTGATGCTGTCGGCAATATCCTTGCCTGACCCGAAAAGATTCAGACTGGCGGTGACGTCGAGCCAGGACTCGTCAATACTGAAAGGTTCCACCATATCGGTGTATCGATAGTAGATCTCGTTGATCATTTTACTATAGAAAGCATATTTTTCATGGTGGGGAGCTACGATACGAAGATCAGGGCATTTTCTTTTCGCTTGCCAGATCGTTTCAGCGGTTTTAACCCCGGCTTTCTTGGCGATCTCGTTTTTGGCAACAATAATACCGTGACGATTTTTCGGATTACCGCAAACCGCCATTGGCTTGTCTCTCAGCTCAGGATGCTCCAGCAGCTCGACAGAGGCGAAAAATGCATTCATATCACAGTGAAGGATCATTCTATCCATGGATTTATTATACAGGCCGCCAATATAAAAACCAACTGATTGCACAAAATTCATCGCGTGATTATGATATAATAATCGGGTACTATTAGTGTACGATAATTTTAAAAGAGGAGTCAGGAATGGAATCGAAACCGGAAAGAAAAAGACCGATCATAGCCATCATGTATGACTTTGACAAGACCTTATCGCCCCAGGATATGCACAATTATGGCTTTATCCCCGGTATTGAAATGAAACCTTCGGAATTCTGGGATTTATGTACAAAAACCATCAAAGAGAACAGGATGGATATGATCCTGGGATATATGCTGGTGATGCTCAAAGAGGCCCAGGGGAAACTGCTGCTTACCAGGGAGGTTTTTCATAAGATGGGCAGTAAAGTGAAGCTGTTTCCCGGAGTTGCCACCTGGTTTGCAAGAATCAATGAGTATGGCGAGTTAAAAAATGTTGAAATCGAGCATTATATTATATCTTCCGGGCTCAAGGAGATCATTGAAGGCACAAAAATCTCCGGAGAATTTAAAAATATTTATGCCGCAGAATTTATCTACAATAAAAGAGGCGTGCCGATATGGCCTGCGATGGCTGTAAATTACACATCAAAAACGCAATTTCTATTCCGTATCAACAAAGGCGAACTGGATGTTACTGATAATAACGGCGTGAATGAATTTGTGCCGGAATGTGACAGGAGGATCCCTTTTAAGAATATGATCTATATTGGCGACGGAATTACCGATATCCCTTGTATGCAGATCGTTAAAAACAGCGGGGGTCATTCGATAGCCGTTTTTCAGGGAAGAGATGATAGTCTGGCTAAAAAAATGAAGAGTCAGGGCAGAGTTGATTTTGCTTTGCCTGCAGATTATTCAAAGGGCCGGAGCTTGGAAAAAAAGATTTTTACGATGATCGATAAGATGACAGAAATTTAGCGGGATATTGACACATATTGTAGATATTAACTGGAAAATATGCTAAAATAACACCATGACTAAGAATATTATGGTCTGCGTAACGCAGCAGAAGACGTGCGACCGGCTAATTAAATATGGATATGACCTATTGAAGGACACAAAGGGAGAGCTTTTCATCATTCATGTTGCCCATTATGAATTTAAGTTCCTGGGCAATTCTCAAGAAGGCGCTGCCCTTGATTATCTTTATGAGAGGGCTTTGGAATACGGTGCAAACCTCACAGTTGTAAGATCAAATCATGTTTTGGACACACTAGTGGATCTGGCTGAAAAAAACAACATATCGCAGTTGATTTTGGGCCAGTCCGGACAAGCCCATGATGCCAACAATCTCATCAGTCTTTTGGAGGACAGGCTTAGTAAGAAGACAGAAATCATCGTCGTCCCTGCTGATTAATAACCGGATCGCATTGACCGGTATTGATAATGTGGGTATAATGACAAAAGATTATGACAAAAGATTATGACAGAGATTATTTTAGGGGGCAGCAACTATGAGAGTTTTGTCAATTGTCGTCGGTATTTTGCTTGTGTTAACAAGTGTATGGTGTTTCGCTCATCCCGGAGCGACATTCTTATCAATCGCATTTTTAATTGGCTTCGCTATGTTTGTTCATAGCTTGACAGCCATTTACGATTATTTTTCCATAAAGAAAACTGAAAACACCGGAGAAGGATGGCTTTTAGCGGAAGGGATGGTCGCTTTTATATTGTCGATCCTTGTTTTGTTCAATCAACTGGTTGCTGATGCGGCGATACCGGTTTTTTTTGGGATGTGGATCATTTTTTCAGGTGTTGAAAGAATCGTCCATTCACTGAACAGCGCAAAAAAAGCATGGTGGATTTGGACGCTTTCGCTGGGCGTAGTGGGTGTTATGGCAGGCATCTATGCATTTTTGAATTCCATGCTGGCGGATCTGCCTGCAGTTACGGTTGTTGGCATGGTCTTTTTGCTTCAGGGTGCTAATATGATTTTTATTGGGTCTGTTGCGAAAGGTAAAAAGAAAAGACTTTATAGATAGTATATAGTAGTATTAATATAGAAAAGAGCTGGACGTGGATCAGAATTTGATGTCTAAAGGGAAGCAGGAAAGAATCATATCGCTATTAGTACTGGTTGGCATGCTTATCACTGTGTGGTACATGCTGGATCTGGTGTTGCTGACATTTTTATTGACGTTTATCTTTTATCATCTATTAAATTTGGTACAGAAAAAACAGACCAGAACATGGGAGAAAAAACTGCCGGACAATTTTGTCCTTTCAGTCCTTTATGTTGTTTTCGTTGTCCTTATAAGCTTCTTGAGCATTGAAGTATTCCCGAAATTGATTGACCAGATCAATATCATCGCAAATGCATTAGCCACCTTTGATATTGAAGCCGTTAAGAGCGTGGTTGGCCAGCGAATGGCACTCTTTCTTTCTGGCATCGATATCAATAGCTATCTTGGCCAGGCCGGCACCTTGCTGGCGGGACTCATCACAAAGGTAAGCGGTTTCCTTTTCAACTTTTTCATTGGCCTGATCCTTAGCTTCCTCATATTGGCTGAAAAGAACAAGATCTATGAGTTTGGACAGAATGTTAAGAAAAGCAACGTATCGTTCATCTATGATTCTATAGTGACTTATGGCGGTGGTTTTTGCAAAACCTTCGGAAAAGTCATGAAGGTTCAAGTGACCATTGCATTGATCAATTCATTATTATCCATGATCATCCTTGCCTTTCTCGGATTCCCCGCCATTGGGGGTCTGGGGCTTATGATCTTCGGGTTGGGGCTGATTCCGGTCGCAGGGGTCGTCGTTTCGTTTATCCCGTTGTCGGTAATAGGTTTTTCGATAGGCGGAGTCAGGACTGTTGTTGAAGTTGTGCTGCTGATCGTTGCTATTCATACAATAGAGGCTTATATATTAAACCCAAAACTCATGTCCCAAAAAACAAGACTTCCGGTTTCCTTTGTTTTTATTATCCTGGTGGTAGCAGAGCATTACCTCGGGGTATGGGGACTGCTGATCGGGGTGCCGATATTCATATTCTTGATGACGGTTTTTGCAATCGATTATAAAGTGATGGGAAAAAACAAAAATTAATCAAGAATAATGCCAAGCATTGAACCGCCTTCAGAGGCGGTCTTTTTGTCAAATTTGATGCCAATAAAAGATCAACATATGTTATAATGTCATGGGTCGTTTAGTATATTGTTCTCTCTGATAGGATCCTTTGGAGGGGCTGATGTTTGATGTTTGCGTGATCGGCGGTGGAGCTTCCGGAATGGCTGCGGCTATTGCAGCAGCAGAAAAAAACTCCTCTGCCTCTGTGGTGCTGCTTGAAAAAAATTCAAAATTAGGCAAAAAATTGCTTGCTACCGGCAACGGTCGCTGCAATTTGTCAAATTCAGAAATAATAGATCAGGGAGAGGTGTCGGGATTCTTTGAAAGGATCGGGCTCCTGCTAAGAACAGAGGAACAGGGCAGGATGTATCCGTATTCAGGGAAAGCCTTGGATGTGAATAAAGCGCTGAATCTTCGCATATCAACCTTAGGCATCAAAGTGATGACTGAATTTCAGGTTTCAAAATTGACCGAAACATTCGGCGGTTATTTGATTTCCGGTGAAAAAAAAGGAACCATAGAAGCAAGAAAAGTGGTTTTAGCAACAGGAGGAAAAGCGGCGCCTCAATATGGATCTACAGGAGACGGATACGCCATCCTAAAAACATTCGGCCATGAGGCCACACGACTGGCGCCGGGATTGACCTGGCTTGCATGCAAGGAATACAACGATTCCTTGAAAGGCTTGCGCATCAAAGCTAAAATCAGTCTTGTTCTAAAGAACGCAACCTTGGAAGAAGAACTGGGTGAAATTCAATTCACCAGGGATGGGTTGTCCGGCATATGCATATTCAACCTGAGCAATCATGTGACGCTCGACCATAATATTGATTTTTCAGACTATCAGCTGTCTATCGATTTTATGCCGGATTATTCGGATGATGAATTACGAGCATTGATCGATAAACGATCAGGAATCAGAAACCTTGATATCAAAGATCTGCTGCTGTCTGTCGTTCCGGAAGCTCTCGGCATTGAGATATTGAGAAGAGCTTTGATGAGTGATGCAGGATACTTAGGAAAGACTGCAGACCTTAGCGTAATGGATAAACAAAGAATATCCAGCCAGATAAAGAATTTTTGCTACACAGTATCCAACGCCGGTGGATGGAAAGATGCACAGATAACAAGAGGTGGTTTAGGCTGTGATCAAATACACTCCGTAACCAAAGAGTCACTTATAAAGCCGGGACTTTTTATTGCGGGAGAACTTTTAGAATATGCCGGCCCTTGCGGGGGATTCAATTTATACCACGCATGGCATACGGGATTGGCTGCAGGCAGGAATGCGATGGAAGCAGCCTTAATAGAGCACAGGAGAAATAATGTATAGAGCCCATGAAATAAAGTTGAAAATGAATGCTGATAAAAGAGAAATCCCGCTCATCGTCGAAAAAAGGCTTGCAGCACAAAATCCGGGACTTTCCATAGCTGACTGGCATATCGTAAAGGAATCGATCGATGCCAGGGATAAAGGCGACATCCTCTTTGTATATACGGTGGATTTTACCGTGACGGCAGTTAACGAACCTGATTTGAAAGGCATTCGAAATATTGAAAAACTAGTTAGGCCTGTTTATGAAGAAGTGGAGCAAGGAACGCGGGCGATGTTGGATCCTCCGGTCATTGTCGGATTTGGACCATGCGGGATGTTTGCAGCGCTGACTTTGGCAGAAAGGGGATACAGACCTGTCGTATTCGAACGAGGCCGCTCAATAGAGAAACGAAGCGCCGATGTTGAGAAATTCTGGCAAACCGGAGAACTTGATGAAGAATCCAATGTGCAGTTTGGAGAAGGAGGCGCCGGTACGTTTTCAGATGGGAAATTGACCACAGGCATTAAAGATAAGAGAGCTCGAAAAGTGATAGAGGCTCTGGCGGCCAGTGGCGGCGGGGAAGAACTGCTCTATAAACAAAAACCCCATATCGGCACCGACAGACTGAAAGAGGTGGTCGTCGCCATTAGAAAAAGGATCATCGAATTGGGTGGCACCATTTTCTTTGAATCAAAACTGACGGATGTTATCATGGAAGATGGAAAACTTTCCGCTATCGTTATCAATAATGAAAAAACCATAAAGACACATAATCTCATCCTGGCAATCGGCCATAGTGCCAGAGATACCTATCGGCTCTTGATGAATAAAGGCATGGATATGGAGCAAAAACCTTTTTCCATGGGGCTTAGGATCGAACACCCGCAATCACTCGTCAACAAAGCGCAATACGGTGATGAAAGCGGTCTGGGGTTGGGCGCAGCCGATTATAAGCTGTCCTATCGCAGTTCGAACGGAAGAGGTGTATATACTTTTTGCATGTGCCCGGGAGGCCGGGTCATAGCAGCCTCCTCTGGAAAAGGCTTGTTGGTGAGCAATGGCATGAGTGAGAGGGCAAGGGATTCCGGTCTGGCAAACAGTGGGCTTCTGGTAGATGTTAGAACATCCGATTTTCCTTCGGGATCACCGGTGGCAGGAATCGAACTGCAGGAGCATTATGAGAAACTGGCCTACGAAGCGGCAGGGCAAACATACAATTTGCCTTGGTGCACCTATGGTGAATTTCAAAAAGGTTTCGGGAAAGGCGCCGCTGTAAGAAGATGCCTGCCGGATTTTGCTGTAGAAAGCATTCTGGAGGCGATACCGTATATGGGCAGAAAGCTGCGAGGATTTGATTCTGATGCCGCTAAACTATATGCAGTTGAAACAAGGAGTTCAGCGCCAGTCAGGCTTCTTCGAGATGAAATGCTGCAGTCCAGCATCATTGGGATTTATCCAGGAGGCGAAGGCGCAGGATATGCAGGCGGAATAGTATCTGCCGGGGTAGATGGCATAAGGATTGCCGAAGAGATCATATCCCGATATCAGACACCAGCTCAAGGCTTTGATTTGGAGGAGAAGGCTCATGTTAGATAAAGGCTACATACAAGTATATACTGGCAATGGTAAAGGAAAGACAACAGCTGCTTTAGGGATCGCCCTAAGGGCAGTATGCGCCGGAAACAGGGTTTTCATGGGGCAGTTCATGAAAGGGCAGAAATATAGCGAACTTAGAGCCCCGGAACTTTTAAAGGGACTGACCTTAGAACAATTTGGAGATGTGGGTTTTTGCCAAGGCGTTCCGAGCCCGAAGGACTTCGAAAACGCTGCCAAAGGTCTTGAAAGAATGAAAGAAATACTGCTGGGCGGAGAATATGATTTAGTGATCCTGGATGAAATCAATACTGCCCTGTTCTTCAAACTTCTTAAAACAGAAGACGTGCTGCATCTTTTAGACATGAAGCCTGAGAAGGTAGAAGTCATCATGACCGGCAGATATGCACCTGAAGAGATTATTGCCCGTGCAGATTTAGTGACAGAAATGAAAGAAATCAAACATTATTACAATAAAGGAGTACAAGCCCGTAAAGGTATCGAAGACTAGTTTTACGGAACGTAAATTGATATGATTAGAAAACTAATGGTTTTAACGATCGTGTTCATAATTTCTTTTGGATGCATGACGTTCGCATATGCGGAGGATGGCGCGATCATTGGGAAAACGGATGCAGTGGTAGGGGCTTATGAGTTCGTTGGAACTTCCACCTACGATATATTCACTAATTACATTGACGGATATTCTATCAAAATTGAAAAGGGTTTGTCAGTGGACATGAGCCTGGCAGGGGTATGCGCTGTCTTAGAGAATGAAAACAAGAGGATAGAAATCTATAAACAATATGTAGGAACGAATGCTGAAGCGTATATCAACTATTCTAATGGCTTTATTAAAAATGCTGCGGATCATATCGTCGAATTCAACGGGTACCAGCAAATCGGAAGCAACAACGTCCACATTATGGCGTGGCATAGGAATAAATTATCGGGTATAGAAAACGATATGAATCATTATGCGGTATTCGACATTGTTCTTGGAGAATACTGCTACACGATATATATCAAGGGCAATAAAACCATTGGCGAACTGGGAGGATATACAAACCTTTTAGAAAGCTTTACAGTGCAAGACAGCTTCAGATCAGCGAAATATGATAGGACAAAAGGTGTCGACCTTAAAACCAGAGGCTGGAATGAGGAGACATCGGCATTCTACGAAAGATATTTTGGGGAGGCCGCCAATCTGACTTGGGGCATTTATGAACCCCAGACGAACTTTGAATACGGCACCGGACACTACGATTATTCGCAATTGCGCTATTACGAACAGACATTCAAATACGAATTCCCCATCGTACTGAACTACAGCCAGTTTGAGAACACTACAAGGCACCCTAATCTTGAGCAGCGCTTATTGCAGGCCTGGGAAAAAGGCAAAGTGCTTGAACTGACTCTTCAAACTGACTGGAATACCAATGGGAATCTCATTTATCGAATTTTGGATGGCGAATACGATGAGTTTCTTGCAAACTATGCTCAGACCATCAAAGAATTCGATCACCCAGTGCTTTTCAGACTATGCAATGAAATGAACGGTGACTGGTGCCCATACTCGGGCTATAATACCTCCAGGGATGCGGAAATCTATCGTGAATTTTATAAATATGTATATAAATTTTTCCGGGAGGCAGAAGCGGACAATGTCATATGGATTTGGAATCCCAATTCCATGTCCTTTCCTAACTTCAAGTGGAATGACGCATATCTTTATTATCCGGGTGACGAGTATGTCGATATCATAGGGATGACAGCTTATAATACAGGCACTTATTATGCGACCCACGGAGAAACCTGGAACACTTTCGAAGAATTATATGATCCAATGTATCAACAATATAATAAACATTTCGGCCAGCCCTTCATGATAACGGAATTCGCCTCGGCCGGGATGGGTGGAGATAAGGCTCAATGGATCATAGATATGTTTAATAAAATAGAAAGATATGATCGTATAAAGGTCGCCGTATGGTGGGACGGCTGTGATTACTACAAGAATCAGGTCGCACGAAACTACACCATGGATGAAACACCGGCGATATTGGAGGTTTTTCGAAAATCACTGAGACCTGCATGGCACAAGGACATCTTTGCTTAAATATTCCGATCGAAGGGAGACGAAAATGATAAGACCAACCATGCTGATGATAATGGACGGTTTTGGAATCAGCCCGCAAACCAGCGGAAATGCGATTGCTTGCGCGGATGCACCGGAATTAAAAAAATTAATGGCTATTTACCCACACACCGTTGTTTCAGCCTCCGGTTTAGATGTCGGATTGCCTCCTGGACAAATGGGGAACTCAGAAGTAGGACATCTCAACATCGGCGCCGGAAGAATCGTGTATCAGGAACTTACCAATATCACAAAACATATTGAGAATGGCACGTTTTTTCAAAACGAAGCTTTTTTAGCAGCAGTTTCCCATGTTCTTGAACATGACTCTGCCTTGCATCTAATTGGCTTGGTATCAGATGGGGGTGTGCATAGCCATATCGACCACCTAAAAAGCCTGATCAGGCTTGCCGGGTTGCACGGAATCAAAGAAGTCTTTGTGGACTGTTTTTTGGATGGAAGAGATGTACCTCCGAGGTCGGCTTTGCAATATATACGGGAGTTGGAAGATTTCATGAAGATGGAAGGCGTGGGCCGGATATCGATGATCAGCGGCAGATATTATGCCATGGACAGGGATAAGAGATGGGAAAGAGTCATCAAAGCTTATGATGCATTGACTTTGGCTCAAGGGCATTCTGCTGTTTCGGCGGAAGAAGGCGTTAAAAATGCTTACTTGCGCGGAGAAAACGACGAGTTTGTTCTTCCGACAGTCATTGGTGAACCTCAACCTGTTAAAGACAACGATGCTGTAATTATGTTCAATTTCAGGCCCGACAGAGCCAGAGAAATCACCCGATGTTTTACAGACGATCAGTTTAAGGGCTTTGAAAGAAAACACCGCCCTGGAAACATTCTTTACGTCTGCATGTGTCAATATGATGCTACGATGCCGAATGTCAAGGTGGCATATCCTCCCGAAAAAATACGGAACACTTTAGGGGAATATATTTCTGCTCTTGGATTAAGACAGCTTCGTATAGCGGAAACAGAAAAATATGCCCATGTGACATTTTTCTTCAATGGAGGAGTTGAAAAGCCAAGCAAGGATGAAGACAGGGTCCTGATCCCCTCGCCGAAAGTTGCAACATATGACCTTCAGCCGGAAATGAGCGCATACCTAGTGAAGGAAAGAGCTATAGAGGAAGTCAGGTCAGGGAAATATGATGTGATCATATTGAATTTTGCAAATGCAGATATGGTCGGCCATACAGGTATTTTAGAAGCAGCCGTCAAAGCCATCGAAACTCTCAATAATTGCGTTCCGGAAATCTGCAAGGCAGTGCTGGAGTCAGGAGGGCAGGTGCTGCTCACGTCGGATCATGGCAATGCTGATCTGATGACAGACGAGGACGGCAAACCCTTGACTGCCCATTCAATGAATCCGGTGCCTTTGATCCACATAGCGAAAGAGCCAAGGGAACTTAAAGACGGAGGCAAACTTTGCGATATAGCGCCTACCTTGCTGGAACTCATGGGATTGCCGATCCCGGAAGAAATGACCGGTAAAAGTTTAGTTAAGTGATCAAAGGGAAATAAATGGAGAAAAAAACATTCCTCAAAGGAGCAGCGATTCTTGGAATTGCAGGCTTACTGGTTCAAGTTTTGGGCGCATTTTTCAGAATACCCCTGGCTAATATTATAGGACCTGCCGGAATGGGCTATTATCAGACAGCCTATCCTATTTATGTGTTTTTACTGGTATTCTCTACAAACGGCGCCCCAGCGGCCATATCTAAAATGACTTCAGAACGATTTGCCATGGGGAAGCCAAGAGAAGCTCACAGAGTATTCAAACTCTCTTTTATATTGATGGCAGTCATGGGTGCGCTAGCATTTTGCGGCGTCTTCTTTGGGGCTGAAAAAATTGTCACCGCCTTCGGCGATCCTGGGGCAGTCATGGCCATGAAAGCTATAGCACCAGCGCTTTTAGTGGTTCCGATCATGTCTGTTTATAGAGGATATTTTCAAGGCATGCAGGACATGACACCAACCGCCGGTTCGCAGCTGGTCGAGCAAGCGGTACGGGTTGCAGCGGGATTGATCCTGGCAGTGGTGCTGATGAAAAAAGGCATTGAAGCAGCAGCTGCGGGTGCCACTTTCGGCACATCTGTGGGTCCGATCGCAGGATTAGTAGTTTTGGCTATCATATACGGATTGAGAAGAAAGAAAATCTTACAAGGATTTTCTGATGAAATAGATTGCGAAAAAGAGCCTGCGGGCGACATAGTTAAAACTTTGTTTTGGATTGCAGTGCCGATAACGATCGGTGTGTCGATCCTTCCGATCATAAACTTAGCGGATCTTTTTGTTGTTATGAAAAGATTGGAGTCCACAGGCTTTGAATTGCAGCAAGCCAACGTTTTGTATGGACAATTGACGGGCATGGCGGGTCCAATCATCAATATCCCGATGGCTCTGGCATTATCGATGGCCCTGTCTATGGTTCCGGCTATAGCTGGCGCAAAGGCTTCCGGAGACAAACTGTTTCTGGAAGCCAATGTTAAGCTCGGGCTTAGAACGGCGATGATCGTTGGAGTCCCTTGCAGCTTTGGTCTTATGATCCTTGCTGAACCGATCATGATGCTGCTATACCCTATGGAAATGGAAAGCGCATCAGGAGCATCCGGATGTCTGAGCTATCTGGCTATGGGAGTGATTTTTCTATGTATCGGGCAGACGATGGCGGGCATCCTTCAAGGCCTCGGCAAACCAGGCATCGCTGTTGCAGGCTTGCTGGCCGGTTTTGTAGTTAAATTGATTTCGACATACATTTTGGCGGGGATACCCGATCTGAATGTTGAGGGAGCGGCAATCGCGAGTTCACTTGGTTTTGTGACAATAGGGCTGTTTAATTTCTATGCTGTTAAAAAGTTGACAGGGATAAGCTTTGACAGGGATCTGTCAATTTTCAGACCCGTTGTTTCGGGTTTGTCGATGTTTATCGTTTGTGGTATTTTATACCGTATTTTCAACGGGGTTATCGGCAGCAGCCTTGCTTGCATATTGGCGATCGCCGTAGGAGCAGCTGTATACGGAATCATGTTGATCAATACAAAAGCGATATCTGGATCGGAAATAAAGCTGCTGCCGAAAGGGGAAAGGCTGCATAAAATCCTTTCAAAAGTAGGTTTGATTAAATAGCATTCTGTTATTGATTTCAATCCCATCCCATCCGATTGAATATAGTGTTATCAATGGAAAAAAGCGGCATTACATCATGTAATGCCGCTTTTGCAATCTAATCTCAACTTTTGAATCCCGCATTTTAGGCGACTGTTGATCAGGCCTCTGCTATTTCTTCTTTTATTTCCTCTACCGAGTATTTGTTTTCGCCCCAGATCTTGTGCAGCGCGATAACAAAAAGGAAGAAAACACCAAAGGTAATGATCAGCGGAATGAGCCAGCCATCAATAAAGCCGGAAGCGATATATCCAACTGCCGCTGCAGCAGCGCAGGTCAGCGAATAAGGGATCTGTGTCTTGATATGGTCGGTATGTCGGATATTGGCTCCTGCTGAAGACAGGATAGCCGTATCAGCAAGCGGGGAACAGTGATTTCCGAATCCGCCGCCGCCGATTACAGTAGCAATGCAGGTATAAACATTGATATCCATTGCTACAGCAAGAGGAACAGCGATCGGGATCATGATTGCAAATGTGCCCCATGAAGCGCCTGTTGAGAAAGTCATCGCACAAGCGAATGCGAAGAGGATCAGCGGCACGATCCAGCCTGGAACATTTCCGACAAAAAGAGCCGCAACATATTCTGCAGTGCCCAGTTCTCCGCATACGGATCCGATGGACCATGCGAAAGCAAGCAGGATAATAACAAATAGCATGGATTTAGTGCCCGTAACAAATGCATTGATTGAATCGGTCACTTTCGAAAGTTTTCTGACTGCATAGAAAATGATCGAGAATACCAGAGATATCGCAATAGCATAGACCAGCGCCAACATTCCATCCATACTGTTGACAGCCTCAAGAAGGCTGAAACTCGTGAAGAACCCTCCGGTGTAAAGCATGAATACCATTGCCATTACTACCAGCAAAATGATCGGCGCCAGTAAATCAATGGCTTTCCCGTTCTCAGCTACAGGAATGGAAGAAAAATCGTCCTCATCGGCAGCGCCACCGCTGAAGGTCTTATCACAGAGAGCTCCGGTCTCCCGGGTCCTCTTTTCCGCTTTTGCCATAGGTCCAAAGTCCAGGCTTAGCAATACTACTACCAAAACCATGATCAGAGACAACCAGGCGTAATAGTTGTGCGGAATTACTTTAAGGAATGCAATAAATGGATCTTCCGTTATACCAACTTGATTAAACGAATCTGCTATCAACGAAGAAATAAATGCGACCCATGATGAAAGTGGAACTACCAGACATATTCCAACCGCTGTGGAGTCTATTATATAGGAAAGCTTTTCCCTGGAAACCCCATACTTGTCTGAAACCGGTCTCATAACGGCTCCGTTGGTCAGTGCGTTGAAATAGTCATCAAAGAATATGAGCATGCCGATCACCCATGTCATGACCTGAGCGCCTTTCTTTGAAGAGATCCTTTTGCTCAGCAACTCTGCGAAAGCTGCGGAACCGCCGGATCTTACCATAAGCCCAATCAGACCGCCAAGCATCAGAACGATCAGAATAACCTCGACATTCCATGGGTCTGACAAACAACCCGAGATGACGTATTCTCCCGTTTCATCATAGCCGCCGACCATGATCGAAATCATTGTTTCCAAGGCTCCAAGCGGATTCCAATTTGCTATGACCATGCAGCCGGTGAACACACCGATGAATAGCGACAGCAGAACCTCTTTGGTTGCTATGGCAAGTACAATGGTAAGAAGCGGTGGGACCAAAGATAAAATACCTACATCCATAACTTAAAACCCTCCTCCATATAAATAATGATAACAAATGAGTACATGATTTTTGGCAATAACCTTATAACCGATGAATGATATTTTTGCGGTTAATGGTAAAATCAAATAAATAAAAAGAGAATTATTCAGAAAAGCAATACGATGGAAAAATTGCAATATTCTGTAATTTGAATAAAAACAAAAGGATGTACGTCATTGTTATATCGTCATTATAACAAGAATATGATATTTGTAAATGTTGTTGGAGAAATTAACAGCTTCAGAAAGCAAAAAAAGGTTATACAAACTATATAGTTTCATGGTACAATAAGTAAGCGCAAACCGCATATTTGTACAAAAATGGAGGTATAAAATGGATAAATTGACCATCGGTAAAATGGCCAAAATCAATGGGATTTCCGAGCAGACTTTAAGACTTTACGATAAGATGGAATTGCTTCAGCCTTGTGAAGTGAATGCAGAAACAGGTTATAGATATTATCACATCAAACAATGCGCCCAGCTTGATATGATCCAATACATGAAAGCGCTGGGAATGAACCTTTCGCAAATAAAAGAATGTTTTGATGAGCAGGATGTCAATAAATTTAAACAAATCCTGACGATGCAGAAGCAGAACATCAAGAACCAGATGGATGAACTCATGCATGCCGAAAAAGCTATTGACAGAGCATTGGAAAGCTATAGAAGATATGAAGCATCCCCGACCCAGGAAGTTCCGATCCTTGAGTATCAGAAAGAGCGTCGGATCTTTTGCTATGACACGAAAATCAATGCTTATAGCTACGGTATGGAATACTATGAACATGTGCTGCGTGCGTTAAAAAAGAATTATGGACTGCATAAATTCCCGATGAGCTATTTTTGCAATGTAGGAAGCATTTTGCGCAAAGAGTATTTTTTAAAAAGAGAATTGATGTCAACGGAAGTGTTCCTCTTTGTGGAGGACGATTTCGAATCCAGCGATGGAATAGAGGTTATACCGGAGGGGATGTACGTTTGCATTTATTGCGATGGATTTGACCGGGAAGAGGCATCGCTGAAAAAACTGATGGATTATATATTTGAAAACAATTACAAGGTCACCGGTGACTGTATAAGCGAAATTCTGGTTGAATTGCCCACCTTTAATCATTATGATAGAACAGCCTTTTTCAAGCTTCAGGTGCCCATAAAACGATTTGCTTGAAGGGCGGTTTAATACACAAAAAAACATTATTTTTGAATTGACTCTATCACTGCAACAAGGTTTAAAATATAAGTGTCGTAAGAGCGGATTTTCGCCGGGAGCGGCAGTTATATTTTCAAATTCGGCAACAGGAGACAATAACGCTTTTTAGCCGCAGCGATTCTCAAAATCTGCATATTCCACACAATTATTTATAGCCAGGACTTGTTTTACTTGTATGATCCGGCAGGATGTACAGTGCCGGCACTCAGCGGGCAAATATGTTATGGGCAAATTTAATGTGTTTATCTGCAGGATAAGATATCGCATAATGAAATTGGTTGGACGCAGTTGAGTTACAATAAATTATTTATCATTAAGGAGGCAAAAAAATGCAATTAAAAGACGTGAACCTGACCCCAGAACAGATCAAAGAAAAGACCAAGAAGTACATGATCGAAACTTACGAGCGTTTCCCATTTATCGCTTGCAGAGCATCTGGTGTGTATCTGTATGACGAAAACGATAATGCTTATCTTGACTTTTATGGTGGCGTCGCAGTTAACAGTGTTGGAAACTGCAATCCTAAAGTCGTTGCTGCCATCCAGGAGCAAGCTGCACAACTCATTCATACCTTCAACTATCCGTACTCGATTCCTCAGTCAGTTCTTGCTGAACTGATTTGCGAAACCACCGGAATGGATAAGCTCATCTATCAGAATTCCGGCGCTGAAGCTAATGAAGCGATGATCAAAATCGCCAGAAAGTATGGAGTAGACAACTTTGGGCCTAATAAGTACCACATTGTTACAGCTTTAAAGAGCTTCCACGGAAGAACTTACGGTGCCATGTCCGCAACCGGTCAGCCAGGCAGCGCATTGCACATTGGTTTTGAACCTTTGACTCCTGGATTCACTTATGCTGAATTCAACAACTTGGATGCATTCAAGGCGGCGGTTACAGATGACACCATTGCTATCATGGTTGAACCTGTTCAGGGCGAAGGCGGAGTATATCCGGCTACTGAAGAATTCCTGGTTGGACTGAGAAAGTTCTGCGATGAAAAAGGAATGTTATTGCTACTGGATGAAATCCAGTCCGGTTGGTGCAGAACAGGCAAGCCTATGTGTTATCAGCACTACGGAATCAAACCGGATGCAGTATCCATGGCAAAAGCTATGGGCGGCGGCTACCCGATTTCAGCCATGGCTTGCACAGATAAGCTTGCCAAGACTTTCAACCCTGGTTCCCATGGATCTACTTGGGCAGGAAATGCTCTGGGTTGTGCTGCTTCCTACGCTTCAATCAAAGAACTTCTTGATAATGATCTTGCTGGCAATGCACAGGTTGTAGGCGACTACTTTGCAGAGAAGCTTGCCACCCTTCCTCATGTTGTGGAAGTTAGACATAAGGGCCTGTTTGTGGGAGTTGAATTCGATATTGAAAAAGCGCTTGACATCAAGCATGCAGCACTTGACAGATATCTTCTTACCACTGCTATCGGAAGCAAGGTTATCAGAATGGTACCACCGCTTATCGTTACTAAGGAAGATTGCGACAAGTGCGTTGAGATCCTGAGGGCTTCGGTTGAATCTGTTCTGTAGTATCTAAAAAAATGCTATAGACCCGGTACTGAGAATGCCGGCGAAAGAGGTTCTGCCGTTCCAAATAAATGTTTAGTTTAGAAATTATTTATTAAGAGGAAAGTAGGAGGAAGAAAAATGCCTAGAAAGAGTTTTGACGAAGTATTGAAGTACACAGAGTACGCCCTTGACATCATCTCCAAAAAAACGCTTGAACCCGCTGAAATGGAGAAGTTTATCGAAGAAACAAGAAACAACTTTGACAACCATATCAATCCGGGATTTCTTGAATACAGGAAATCTGCCGGAGGCGATCAAATGGCAATGGAGTGGATGGCTAAGGGAGACACCTTTACGGATCTTCACGGCAAGGAATATATTGACTGTCTGGGCGGCTTCGGCGCATTTAACTGTGGCCACAGACACGATACAGTGTTGACAGCCGTTAAAAACCAATTGGACAAACAACCTTTATCGAGTGCCGAGCTTATTGATGCCAATAGAAGCCTGCTCGCAAGAATACTTGCAGATGTTACACCGGGAGACTTGCAGTATACATTCTTCACATCATCCGGAACTGAAGCAGTGGAGTGCGGTCTTAAGATGGCGACGCTGGCAACAGGAAGACATTACTTCGTAGCATTCAAGAACGACTTCCACGGAAAAACCCATGGTGCTCTGTCACTGACCTCAAAAGAACATTTCAGAGGTCCGTTCCTGCCACTTTTGCAGGGCGCAAGATTTGCACCTTTCGGAGATGTGGATTATCTTGAGAAAATGCTGGATGTAATGGAATTCATAGGCGAGCTGCCTGCAGCCATCGTTTATGAGCCGATCCAGGGCGAAGGCGGCGTTATCGTTCCACCGGACGATTTCATTCCTGCAATCAGAAGACTTTGCGACAAATACGATATCATGATGATTGCTGATGAAGTTCAGGTTGGCATGGGCCGTACCGGGTACCTTTTCGCAACTGACTACAACAACTTGGCTCCTGATATTTTATGCCTTGGCAAATCGATATCAGGCTCCGTGGTTCCATTGTCAGCATGCGTATGCACAGAGAGAGCATTCAGAGGCATGTTCCCTGACCCTCTCCTTCATTCAACTACAACAGGCGGCAATCCTCTTGCAACATCAGCAGGTATTGCAGCATTCAATGTAATATTGAGTGAAGATCTATGCGGCAAAGCAAGAAAAGGCGAACAATTATTCAGAGCTGGTATTGAGCCGCTCATGAAGAAGTATCCTGAACTTTTGGTTGATTTCCGTGGAAGAGGTCTGATGCTTTGTATGGAATTCTGCGATGGCGATAAAGGCTATGAAGTAGTTTTCGAAGCATTCAACAGACGATTACTGCTGTCCGGAAGCCTGATCAACGCAAGAACAATAAGAATCGAACCGCCTCTCAACATTACCGAAGAACATATCAAGGAAGCAATTGCCATACTTGATGAGTCCATGGGTATTGTTTACAACAATCACTGGGGCAAATAACAGATAGTTCACATTAAAGTCATAACTGGCTTCTTATTGTGCAAAAACAATAAGAAGTCAGTTTTGATAAAGATTAGGGAAATGAAAGGAATTAATTATTATGGATGCACATGATTACATTGCTGATTTAATCGCAAAAGCGCGTGTCGCTCAGAAGGAATTTGAAACTTACAGCCAGGAAGAAGTTGATAAAGTCGTTCGCGCAATAGGAAAAGCTATATACGATGAAGGCGAACCTCTTGCAAAGATGGCAGTTGAAGAATCCCGCATGGGTAAATACGAAGATAAAATCTTGAAAAATAAAGGTAAAGCCATGGCAGTTTGGAATTACCTGAAGGATAAGAAGAGCAGAGGGATCATCGAAGTCGATGAAGCTGCAGGAATTGTTAAAGTAGCACATCCTATGGGCGTTATCGGTGCCATTGCTCCTGTAACCAACCCGGTCATGACTCCAATGCATAATTGCATGATTGCTGTTAAATGCGCAAATGCTATCATCGTTGCCCCGCATCCATCCGCCAAACTAACTGGTATGAAGACTTGTGAAATCATGAGAGCCGCATTAAAAGAGGTTGGCGCTCCGGTTGATATCATTCAATGCATAGAACCTGATATGGTCACAATCGAATCCTCCGGCGAATTGATGAAGCAAGCTGATGTTTGCATCGCTACCGGCGGACCTGGAATGGTTACTGCAGCATACAGCTCCGGAAAGCCTGCATACGGCGTTGGAGCAGGCAACATGCAGTGCATCGTTGACTTCGATGCGGATATCGTTGATGCTGTTCCTAAGATCGTTCGTGGCCGTTGCTATGACAATGGTGTACTTTGCACTTGCGAGCAAAATACGATCTGTCCGGAAACAAGATATGATGAGATCATGGCTGAGTTTGAAAAGAATGGCGCTGCCGTTGTAAAAGATGAGTACATCGATATCCTCAGAGAGACACTTTTCCCTGAAGGCAGCTTGAACAAAAAGCTTGTTGGACTTAGCGGATATGAAATTGCTAAAGCTGCAGGTTTCGAAGTACCAGCTGACACAAAAGCACTGGTAGTGAAGGCCAAAGGCGCTGGTAAAGCAGATATACTTTCAAAAGAAAAGCTGTTCCCGGTTATCGCGATCTACACTTATAAAACCTGGGAAGAAGGCGTTGGCATGGCATTAGCCAATCTTGAGTATGAAGGCAAAGGACACAGTTCCGTTGTTCATTCTTTCACAAAAGAACACATCGAATATGCAGGTGTAACACTTCCTGTATCCAGGCTGCTGGTTAACGGTATAGGCTCCTCCGGAGTTGGCGGCGCTTACTCGAACGGTTTCGTTCCAACCGCAACTCTCGGATGCGGTTCATGGGGCAATAACAGCATCAGTGAGAACCTGGCATATTATCATCTGATGAACATCAGCAGAATCGGCTACACTGACAATTCAAAACCGACTCCGACCCCGGAAGAAGTTTGGGGCTAGATTAAAGAATAAAAAGACATCCAAATCAGCGCTTCCCCAGCGTAACTCCTGAGGAAGTAAGGGCGACGCCTTGTTTCTAAAGATCGAAACAAGGCGTTTGCCCTGGCGTCTTATATAATCTTGAAAATTTGCATATCAAGCCACATTTTGAGCCTGCTTTATTGACATATTTTTGTCATAGTGGTATATTCAACATGTGCGCTGACAATAATAAGCGCGTTATATTTTTAAAATATAAAAAACAGAAAAGAGGAGAAACAAAATGTCAAATTACGTTGATCGCTGTATTGAACTGTGCAAGCAGAAGAATCCGGGTGAAGTAGAATTCCATCAGACAGTTGAGGAAGTATTGACTTCATTAAAGCCTATTTTTGAACAGCATCCTGAATACGAAGCTGCTGCCGTTCTTGAAAGGCTGACTGAGCCTGAAAGAGGTATCACATTCAGAGTTGTTTGGGTTGACGACGCAGGCAAAGTGCAGGTTAACAAGGGTTACAGATATCAGTTCAACAGCGCTCTTGGACCTTACAAAGGCGGTTTAAGATTTGCACCGAACGTATATCCTGGAATCGTTAAATTCCTGGGATTTGAGCAGATTTTCAAGAACAGCTTGACTGGACTTCCAATCGGCGGCGGCAAAGGCGGCGCAGACTTCGATCCTAACGGAAAATCCGATGCAGAAGTTATGAGATTTTGCCAGGCGTTCATGACAGAACTCTTTAGACATATCGGTCCGCATACTGACGTTCCGGCCGGCGACCTTGGCGTTGGCGGAAGAGAAATCGGTTTCATGTTCGGCCAGTATAAAAAGCTTGCCAATGCATTTGAAGGCGTTCTGACTGGAAAAGGCCTGTCTTATGGCGGACTTCAGGGAAGAGCTGAAGCAACAGGTTATGGAATCGTATTCTATGCAAATGCTATGCTTGAAGCCAATGGCGAAAAGCTTGCAGGCAAAAATGTTGTTATCTCCGGTTTCGGAAACGTATCCTGGGGTACTGCATTGAAGCTTAATGAGCTTGGAGCTAAAGTTATTGCTTTCTCGGGTCCGGATGGCTATATCCTGGACGAAGCAGGAGTAAGCGGCGAGAAAATCGATTACATGCTGGATCTCAGATCATCCGGCAAGAACATCTGTGCACCTTATGCTGACAAATTCCCTGGCGCAAAATTCGTTGCTGGAAAGAAGCCTTGGGAAGTTAAAGCTGACCTGTATATCCCTTGCGCAATGCAGAACGATATCCATATTGAAGATGCTAAGACTATCGTTGCTTCCGGCGCAAAATTCATCTGCGAAGGTGCAAACATGCCTTGCACAAACGAAGCTGTTGAATACATGCTGGAAAAAGGAATGATCGTTGGTCCTTCAAAGGCTGCTAACGCAGGTGGAGTTGCCTGCTCTTGCATCGAGATGGGACAGAACGCAGGACACACTTATTTCACACCGGAACAGGTTTATGCTCAGCTTGAGCAGATCATGGTTGGAATTCATGACGCATGTGCAGCTGCTTCCAAGAAATACGGATATGGCTACAACCTGGTTGCAGGCGCCAACCTTGCAGGCTTCGAGAAAATCGTTGATGCAATGATGGCTCAGGGTTTAGTATAGGCATTAAACAACTGTGTAATTTGATGATTCTATAATGATTGACGCCCCAATTGATTTGGGGCGTCTTTATTATGAAATCATATTATAATCCGGGAGCACTTGCTAAAGCGAGAAAAAAAGTGGTATAATTCCATATCTGTGAATTTTTTTAGAAAGGAAGTGAAAGCTGTGGACAGCGGACCGAGTCATAAACAGATTGCGGTAAAATCAACCAATAATGATCCCGGCTTTTGCGTTTCGTTTTTTGCCGGGAAATAGTCAATGAAGTGAGGTATTTGCCCGTGGAAAACGAAAAAACATTTGAAGAAAAAGTTGACGAAATCATTGCTTTAGTCAATGAAAAAAAATACATCAAGGCAAGGGACTCTTTACTGGCATTGATCAATGCCGTGGATATTGCTGAGGTTTTGGAGGAAATACTGGATGAGCTGGGAGTCGAACGAGCGGTTATCATCTTCAGGAGTCTGCCCAAAGACGTTTCGGTAGACGTTTTCTCCTTTTTGCCAGTTGAAGATCAGGTTAGCGTCATCAATGGAATAACCGACAAAGAAATCAGCTTCATCTTGGATGAAATGGCCTTCGATGACATGATCGACGTATTGGAAGAGCTTCCGGCGAATGTAGTCGATAAAATTCTTGAAAAAACACCGAAAGAAGAAAGAAAACAAATCAACACTTTTCTAAATTATCCTGAAGGCTGTGCGGGTACTTTGATGACGCCCAAATATATTGGCCTCCAGAGAAACCTGAGCGTAAGACAAGCGCTGGACTACATTAAGAAAGAAGCGGTAGACAGCGAAACCATCTATACATGCTATGTAAAGGATTTTGGAAGAAAGCTTGTGGGTTTGATTTCATTAAGAACTCTGGTCATCTCCAATGACGATATCATCATCGGGGATTTGATGCATACGGATTATATTGCTGTGAATGTTTACGAAGATCAGGAACAAGTATCTGAAGTCTTTAAAAAATATGGGTTTCTGGCTGTTCCGGTAGTGGATAATGAATCTCGGCTAGTAGGCATCATCACTGTTGACGATATTTTCGATGTTATCGAAGACGAGGTTACTGAAGACTTTGAGAGGATGGGCGGAGTTATCGATTCTTCACGGACTGAATACCTGGATACCAGTGTTCTTCGACATGTTAAAAGTCGTTTGCCCTGGCTGATATTCCTTATGATCTCGCTGATGGTCACAGGAGTGATTATAACGATGTTTGAGGGCATGCTCTCACAGGTGATCGTGCTGGTTGCATATCTTCCCTTATTGATGGGCACAGGCGGAAACAGCGGCTCTCAAGCTGCGACACTGATCGTCAGAGGCCTTGCAACCGGAGAGATCGACATTAACGATGCTCTGAGTGTCCTGTGGAAAGAGTTGCGCATCAGTTTTAGCATTGGACTTATACTGAGTTTGTTGAATTTTGTAAAAATCATATTTCTGGACAAAGAGCCGGTTCTGATTGCCTTGACGATATCAATTTCGATGCTTCTCATCATTGCCTTTGCAAAGATGATCGGTGGAATGCTGCCGATGCTGGCAAAGAAATGTAAAATCGACCCGGCGTTGATGGCAACACCTATGATCGCTTCGATTACTGATATGATTTCAGTAATAACATATTTTTCATTGGCTAAACTGCTGTTAGGAATTTAAAATGAATTCAAAACTTAGAGATATACCAACTGAAGATAAAGTGAAAGGAATGGATTATGTTAGATCCATTCTGAAGCCACGGCTGGAAAACGCGCATAAAGGGGATTTTGGCAAATTTCTTATCGTTGCTGGAAATGAAGGAATGTGCGGCGCTGCGATACTGGCAAGCCGTGCAGCCTTCAAAGCGGGAGCGGGACTTGTCAAAGTATCATTGCCCCCAAAACTGTTTCCAATCATTCAGATAGCAAATCCTGAGGCGATATGCATCAAACGCAATACCTGCCAAATCGATTTCTCTGAATATGATGGGATCGCTATTGGACCAGGTATGGGAGTTAATGAAGAAACCTTCAGCATTGTAAAGAGTGTTCTTGAGAATTACAGCGGGCCTGTTGTCATCGATGCCGATGGCCTCAACGTGATCTCCCGGAAAAGTGCCTGTGATATGATTCGGAATTCCAGTGCTAAAGTTATTATCACACCGCATCCGGGGGAAGCAGCAAGGCTATTAGGTATCGGAAATAATGACTTTTTAAAGTTGCCAAGAGAGCAGTCGGCTAATATGCTGGCTCAAAAAACGAACTCGGTGACAGTTCTTAAGGGTGCAGGCACGATTATAGCCGAAAAAGAAGGAAGGGTATTCACTAACATAACCGGCAATCCGGGGATGGCGACAGCAGGATCCGGAGATGTCTTGACAGGCATCATAACGGTCTTATCAGGTCAGCAGGAAGACGTTTTCGCAGCCGCAGCCGCCGGGGTTTTCATACATGGATTTGCAGGAGACCTTGCCGCGCTGCAATTCGGCGAGACGGGAATGACTGCAGGAGATATAGCCCATTATACGGCTTATGCTATAAAAGAAATACTTGAACTGAAACAAATCTAATTTGAATAATCGGAGGTTGTAAGGATGAATAAAACTTTAACTCTTCTCATAGCTATTTTCGTCATCGCGACAACTGGACTGGTGGTCGCTTTTGGAGACACCGCTGCAACACCAGGCTCTACAGAAGACCCTGTTGTTACTAAATCCTATGTCGATGCAAAGACTGCTTATCAGGTAGTCCATATGCAGGCTGGCCAGAGCATGATCGGAAAATCCGGAACGGAATTGATAGTAAGAAGCGGCGAAGTGACGGCAATAGACAATGGTGTTGATGGTCTTTCCGATATCACGGGCGGTATTGATCTAAAAACCGGCACGACCTGTAAAATCAACCATCTATTGCTTGTTCCGAGAGATGACGGAAGAGGGGTCAGAGCTGTTACAGAAGCCTATGTGATGGTCAGAGGCGGATTCACCATAAACTAAAGGAGCTTAATCGTATGAAAGTTTTCTTCAAGGAAAACAAAATAGTCCTCGCATTATTAACCCTGGTTTTAGTCGTCTGCCTTACGGTTATAGCGGGCAGATACAATGTGGAGCAAAACAATAAAACCTATGATATTGTTTTAGATTACAATGAGGTAGAAGCCCTGGCTCAACAAACCGATCATGACGTTTCCTGGTGGCTGGCAAAATTTAAAGACATGGGTATTACCAAAGTAGGTCTCACGGAAGAAAGTATCATTACGTTGATGGAGGATACAGAGCTTCCTGCAACAGGTACCGTGATGGACAGCGTGATGCAGGATGCGAACTGGAAAGAAGACTATCCGCTGGATTTCATAACTAAAATAGAAGAACGGGGCTACGATCCATTTGACGTCCTGGTCGAGATGTACGGTGAAACAGCGGATTTCATCATCGATGGCATGCAGAAGCGTATGGATCCCGATCGATATATTATTTATCGGAAGGATGATCGTGCATACGCTTTTATAGATGGTACAGCGGACGTGGCGCTTTATTCAGAAAAGTATAAATATCAGAACTCTGATAATACCGGGTATGCGGAAAGAATTGATGTAGAAAGTTCAAAAATCATGTATATCAGCCTTGGATTTCTTCCAGAGAAGGTACAAACGATCCAGGCATTGGATATGGATATCGTTCCGCGCACAATGAGCTATAATGGCTGGAACGGCACGAGGTTCGCAAAGGCCGTCATTCAAGGGTATAAGGACAACTATATAGACCCTGATTATATCATCGTAGGGGGGCAGGCGGTTTTTGGATATGATGACGGCGTTGAATTGGCAAAAGATTATATTGTTAAAAATGGCATCTCAATAGGGCTGATCGAAAATACAACACAGCTGCAAAATATCATGCAATTTGGTGTCGAGGATATAGCGGAAGCATCCGGATACGATGCTGTAAGAGTATTCACAGTATGGAACTATATACAAAATAGATACGAATATTATGGGTATCCCGGCGCGAAGGAAATCGAGAATACTCTCTTCAGAGCTGTTGTTGAAAGAAATGTTAGGGTTATCTATTATAAACCCATTTTTGAGTTCAAAGACCTTCATACTTATGTAACGGATCTTGATGAATATCAAACCATGTTTGCCAATTTGGATGAAAGGCTTGAAAAACACGGCTTCTCAAGAGGTACAGCCAAACAGATGACGGATTACAAGGTCAGCGGCATTGCGAAAATCATCATGGGGTTAGGATGCGTATTAGGTGCGCTACTGCTTTTGGCGACTCTGTTTTCGATCAGTCGAAAGGGCAAGGCGATTTTGGGAATTGCCGGAGCTTTAGGTGTTCTTGGCATGTTCAGAGTTATGCCTGAATGGTTTGAATTGACAATTTCATTCTTTTCTTCTGTGATATTTGCCTGCATAGCATTAAGTTATTTCATCTATAGAGCTAAGATTTACGGTGATATCTTCAAAAGAGATGAAAGGCTATCAAAGGTCATAGCAGCTTCTGCGGCTACGCTGATCGTTTCAGTGGGGATCGCGCTAATGGGTGGATTGATGACGGCAGCACCTATATCATCTACGAATTTTATGCTGGAAATAGATATTTTCAGAGGTGTCAAGGCGGCTCAGCTCCTTCCGATTGCTTATTTTGTGCTTGCTTATCTTGCTTTTTTCGGATATGGCAGAAAAAAGACGGAGGTGGGCAGGCTGGAATTTCAAGATATCAGAGATTTGATGAATCTCAGTATAAAAGTATGGATGATATTATTGGCTGTTGTCATTGCCGGGGCAGGAGTTTATTACATTTTAAGGACCGGGCATGATTCCTCATTGGAAGTGTCAAGCCTTGAGATGGTTGCCAGGAATACCCTCGAAGATGTATTAATAGCCAGACCAAGAACTAAGGAATTTGTCATCGCATTCCCTGCAGTGATGCTGATGGTATACAGCGCCGTTAGAAAATTGAAGCTTTGGACCATCGTTTTTGGCCTTGCAGGAGTGATCGGTATGACCTCGGTCTGCAATACATTCCAGCATATAAGGACTCCTTTGTATCTGGGGGTCATCAGGACAGGCTATTCGTTATTATTTGGACTCATCGCCGGGACGGTTGCTATACTGGCATTTGAACTTTTGCGCAAGATGTATAACAAATATTTAAAGAAGTATACGGAGCCAAATGTATAAAATTTTAATTTCGGGATATTACGGTTTCAATAATATCGGTGATGAATCCATCCTTCAGGCAGTTGTCAATAATCTGACCACCAAGCTTGATGATATAGAAATAACAGTATTGTCTCAAAACCCTCATTCAACAACTGAAAAATACGGCGTGAAATCAGAGGATAGAAAATCTGCATTTAAAGTCGCGGCTGCCATCAGACGATCTGATTTGCTCATCTCAGGAGGAGGTAGCCTGCTGCAGGACTCAACCAGCAGAAAAAGCATTTATTACTACTTGATGATCATGTGGATTGCCAGTATCTTTGGGAAGAAATATTTCATCTACAGTCAGGGGATCGGGCCGATCAATTCGAAATTAAGCCGGCTCGCTGCTGCGGCAACACTTAAAAAAGCCAGCGGCATAGTCGTACGTGATGAAGCATCGAAAGATTTTCTTGTCGAAATAGGAGTGCCAGAAGAAAAAATCATCATTACGGCGGATCCTGTTCTATCACTGAAGCCTGTCGGCCTTGATATAGGACAAGCTATTCTGCGGGATGAAGGTTTTCGCAGGTTGAACGGCACAAAAGTCATAGGATTTGCCATAAAAGAAAGGAAACTGAACTCTCAGTTTGTGGATGAATTGGAAAAGGCTATTCGGCGTTTGGTGGATGAAGAAAACGCGCAGGTTGTACTGATCCCGTTCCACTACCAGGAAGATATGGCTGTGATCGAAGCCTTGGAAAAGCGCTTGAATGATAGAGTTTTTGCGATTAAACACAAGTATCTTACCAATGAGATGATGTCGATCATCGGCAATATGGATTTACTTGTCGGTGTCAGATTGCATTCCCTTATCCATGCGGCTATTATGGATGTAAGAATGATCGGCATTTCCTACGATCCAAAAATCAATTCGTTTTTGAATTCCATAGGACTTAAAGCGCTGTCTACTACTATTGATTTTAACAGCGAATATTTTATCGAAGAATATCATAGAGTGGTGGATCCTTCGTATGAGGGCACATGTGTCCGGGTTAGGGAACGAGTTGCCGGAATGGTCAAGAGTCTTGGAACCAATGAAGAAATGATTAAAAAAATAATGGAGGGGCATTCAACAAGTGAGAGATCAAATGAGAATATGGGGAATTCCCATTGACATTGTCGATAGAAAGAAGGCCTTGGATGTTTCCAAGGATTTAATCAATAGAGAAGGTCTGGATATGATCGTCACTCCTAATTCAGAAATCATCATGAACGCAGTGAATGATAAAGAGCTCTTTGATTTGATAAGCAGCGCAAGTCTGGTAATTCCTGATGGGATCGGCCTGGTTTATGCTTCAAAAATAATGGGCAGCCCTCTTCATGAAAGAGTAACAGGCATAGACTTGCTGAATGATATCCTAAATTATTTACAAGGAACCGGTCAAGGTGTTTTCCTGCTAGGGGGAAAACCTGAAACGTTAGAAAATCAATCAGTTGCGGAGCTGGCTGGCGAAAATATGAACATTAAATATCCTTCATTGAGAATCCTGGGCACTCATCACGGGTATTTTTCAACTGAAGAAGAAGCGAATATCGTTAAGAAGATCAACGATTCAGGAGCTCAATTCCTCTGTGTTGCTTTGGGGTCGCCAAAACAGGAAAAATTTATCTTTACCCACAAAAAAGAATTAGTGAATATAAAGGCCGCGATCGGGGTGGGCGGCAGCCTGGATGTTTGGGCAGGAACTGCAAAAAGAGCGCCGCGGTTTTATAGAGATCACGGATTGGAATGGCTTTATCGCCTCATTAAAGAACCATGGCGCTATAAGCGCATGGCAAAACTTCCCGTGTTCATGGGGAAGATCATATTGACAAAAGGTAAATAAATATCAAAGGAGATCAATCAATGGAGATCAAGAATTTGGAAAGAATTGCGGCCGACATAAGGACCGGGGTCATTAAAGCCATCGGCGCAGCAGGCTCTGGCCATCCAGGAGGCTCGTTATCAGCCGCGGATATAGTCACTGTTTTATACTTCCATGAGATGAACGTAGACCCTAAAAATCCTAAAATGAAAAACCGGGATAAATTTGTGCTGTCCAAGGGACATGCAGCGCCGTTACTTTATGCCGCTTTGGCGAAAAAGGGATTCTTTCCGAAAGAAGACATTCTGACCCTGCGAAAGATCGACAGCAAATTTCAAGGACATCCGGATTCGAAGAAGTTGCCGGGAGTTGAAACTTCAACGGGCTCCCTGGGTCAGGGCTTTTCCATGGCGGTCGGCATGGCGCTGGCCGGTAGAGTGGATAATAATGACGGTCGTGTCTACGCGCTTTTGGGAGACGGAGAACTGCAGGAAGGTTTGGTTTGGGAAGCCGCGATGTCTGCCGGTCATTATGGCCTGGATAACCTGGTAGCCATTATAGACTGGAACGGATTGCAAATCGATGGCAAAAACAGTGATGTTATGACAGTAGAACCTGTTGGAGACAAATTCAAAGCATTTGGGTGGCATGTGATACAAATCGATGGCCATGATTATAAAGAGATAATCGAAGCCTTGGCTCGCGCTCGAGGATTTAAAGGTAAACCAACTGCTATTATCGCCAAAACCCACAAGGGCAAGGGCGTTTCCTTCATGGAGGATGAAGCCGGTTGGCATGGCAAGGCGCCGGATCAGGACCAAACTGCCAGAGCAGTTGCAGAAATCGGAGGTGAATGGTAATGGCAGATAAAACAGCTACAAGACAAGCCTATGGCCAGGTTCTTATAGAACTTGGAGAAACCTATCAAAATCTGATAGTGCTGGATGCAGACCTTTCTAAATCAACTATGACTGCAGATTTTGGAAAGACTTATCCTGCAAGATTTTTCAATATGGGTATAGCAGAACAGAATTTGTACGGCGCAGCAGCAGGAATGGCCCTATCAGGAAAAATCGTTTGCGCATCTACTTTTGCGATTTTTGCCACCGGAAGGGCTTTTGAAATTATCCGCAACGCCATCGGCTATACAAAAGCAAATGTAAAAGTTTGCGCGACTCACGCAGGGATCACTGTCGGCGAAGATGGGGCATCCCATCAGACCTTCGAAGATATAGCGCTGATGCGAACGATTCCAGGCATGACGGTGATCAATCCTTCTGACGACTTTTCCACCAGAGAGCTCATGCGGCAAGTGTGCGCATTTGAAGGACCCGCTTATGTACGACTGGGCAGAGCGGCTGTACCTTCCGTTTACAGCGGCAAAGACGAAATCAAATTAGGCAAAGGCAATCTGTTAAAAAAAGGCACTCATGGAACCATCATCGCCACAGGAATTATGGTTAATGAAGCTCTTGAGGCAGCTTCAGAGCTTACCGGGCAGGGTGTCGACGTAAGAGTCATCGACATGCACACCATCAAACCATTGGATGAAGACATTGTAATTGCTGCCGCCAAGGAGACAGGCTTCATTGTGACTGCAGAAGAACACAGCATCATAGGAGGTCTTGGATCCGCAGTAGCGGAGGTAGTTGTCAAAAATTATCCTGTTAGGATGGCGTTTGTTGGACAAAATGACACCTATGGTGAATCAGGAAAACCGGATGAACTGAAAATTAAATATAAAATGACTGCAAAAGATATTGTGGATGCGGTGAATAAGCTTAAATAATATCATGTTGCGTGGTGCAAAGGGTACCGACATTAAAAAGAGCAGATTCGAGCTGCTCTTTTTTTGAGATGACGCCAGTTGATATCTTGATTTGAACCGGCAAAGGGCGTATAATACGGATTTAAGTTAATATGATAGGTGGATTGACATAAAAGAAAGGATATAGCGATGAAATATAGTTTCCCTATAACACGAAGCACTAGTCCAAAAGCGAAACCGGATCCGGACACACTCAGATTTGGCAAAACCTTTACCGATCACATGTTCATCATGGAATACGATAAAGAAAATCAATGGCATAATGGCAGGATCGTACCTTACGGACCGATTCTAATGGATCCGGCAGCATCGGTTTTACATTATGCCCAGGAAATGTTTGAAGGATTGAAAGCATATAAAAGCCGGGATGGAAGAGTCCTTCTTTTCAGGCCGGATATGAACGCAAAGCGCACAACCAGCACATGCGACCGTTTATGCATCCCGCATCTCGATGAGGAATTGATGATAGAAGCAATTAAAGCCGTCGTGGATGTAGATAAAGAGTGGATCCCGGAAAAACCCGGCACTTCCCTATACATAAGACCATTTATCATTGCTGATGATCCTTTTCTTGGGGTAAGTCCTGCGTCGCACTATTTGTTTATTATCATACTGAGTCCGGTAGGACCTTATTATGAACATGGACTTCAGCCTACCAAGATCTTCGTTGAAAGCGAATATGTCCGGGCTACTCCGGGAGGCACGGGCTATGCAAAAATCGGTGCCAATTACGCAATTGGATTGAAGGCACAGGAGAGAGCCCATGAGCTGGGATATGAACAGGTTCTTTGGCTGGATGGAGTCGAAAGAAAATACGTTGAGGAGATTGGGACATCCAATGCATTTTTTATGATCGATGATGAAATTATCACCGCTCCGCTGGGCGGCACTATATTGCCGGGCATAACGCGCGATTCCGTTCTGGAACTCCTGAAAAGCTGGGGCATGAAGGTTTCCGAAAGGCGTCTAACCATCGACGAAGTTTTTGAAGCTGGTAAAAACGGAAGACTAAAAGAAATGTGGGCTACAGGAACCGCTGCAGTCATTTCGCCTGTAGGAGAGCTTAACTGGAAAGATAATAAAATCGTTATAAACAATAATGAAATCGGTCAAGTATCACAAAAACTTTACGATGAGCTTTATGGTCTGCAAACCGGTACCGTCAAGGATACGAGAGGCTGGACCGTGGAAGTTTAGGTTCTGAGCAGGATGCTATAACGTAATACAAAACACGCCAAAAGACAGGTATTGACAAGCCTGTCTTTTTTATTTCCATATCCTTGAAGCTCTGGAAGTCAAGAGGGGTTCCAGCAACAATGGTTGCAAAAGCGGAGATAAAATGGTAGAATATGACAATATATGGCAAAATCAAAGAAAGAGAAGGACATATGAACAGATTGTTTTTAAGAGAAAGAGATGAGCAGCATCCTCCACTAGTTGCAGAAAAAATAAAAATCGGAGTAGCCGGGATGTGCCAGGGTGCCGGAGTAACGGTTATAGGAACAACATTGGCAAAGATAGCGTCAAAAAATATACAAGGCAGAGTCAAATTTCTCGAGATCGCAGAGCCATTGCGACATAAACCAATGCTTTTTGACAGCTTGGGTATGGATAAAAGGTTTGCAGGCCGTGATTTTTTCGAATTTTACTCGGCCGTATCGGAAGGCCGGCCTATTCGCGGCAAAGTAAATATCGATGAAGGGATCAGTTGGGCTCTTATCACGAACAGTGATTTAAAAAAATGTGTAAGTCTGACAAGGGAAGAAAAGATCCATTTGATCAACAATACCTCCTGTGATATTCTGGTTTGCGATATCAACTGCAATACATCCGATTCAAACAATGCTGACCAATGGGAAGCTCTGGTGAATGAAATGGATCTGATAATCTTTGTGATCGATCCCATGCCCTCCAGGCTGCTGGCCGGTTTCAGTTTGCTCAACAGAGCCAAAGCCTTGGAAGAAAAAGGTAAAAAGATCGTATGGGTCATTAATAAATTCAATGATGGCATAAACAAAAAAGAGTGTCTGGAATATTTGAGAATCAAAATATTCGGTACAATTCCACTTGTCCAACAGGAGAAATTCTACACATCTGAATATAATTGCAGACTTCCCTATCACTTGAAAGAGCTTCATCTACCGTTAGCGGAGCTGGCGAAAAAACATGAAATCTTCACTTAAGCGTGGAATTGCCTACTTCCATCAGACTATATATTGCTGTATAATTACAATAGATTTTAGATTTTGACTATATACTGTGGAGATATTTGAATGATTGAATTCAAAGACGTTACCAAATATTACAAGTCCAACATCGGGCTCGAAAACGTAAGCGTTAAAATAGACAAAGGCGATTTTTTATTCCTGGTCGGACCTAGCGGCGCCGGAAAGTCGACTTTCATTAAACTCATTTTAAAAGAAATCGATGCTGATTCAGGCAGCATTACTTTCGGAGATAAAGATATTACAAAGCTTTCTAATAGAGACATTCCAAAGCTGAGAAGAGGCATAGGAATAGTTTTTCAGGATTTCAGGCTGCTTCCCAAAAAGACTGTTTTTGAAAATGTAGCGTTTGCGATGCAAATCGTACACTGCACAAAAAGGACGATCAGGCGGCAGGTACCTCAAGTCCTTGCTCTTGTTGGCATTGAAAATAAAGCTGATAAATATCCGGATGAGTTGTCAGCCGGAGAGCAGCAAAGGGTGGCCATTGCCAGAGCCATCGTAAACAATCCAACAGTGCTTATTGCAGATGAACCCACCGGCAATCTGGACCCGGATACCGCTTGGGGCATCATGAGGCTTCTTGAAAATATAAACAGCCGGGGAACCACAATTGTCATGGTCACCCACGCCAAAGATATAGTCGACAAAATGGCTAAACGTGTAGTGGCTATCGAAAATGGGCATATCGTTCGAGATGAATTCGGTACCTATGGCTACGAAAATGACAGCAGAGGCATAGACGAGGAAGGAGCGCTGGGTAAATATGGTCAGTAGCATCCTTTATGCCATAAAAGAGGCCTTTCTGCAAGTGGGAAGAAATAAAGGAATGAGCCTGGCTTCTATCTTTTCAATAACAGCTATGCTTTTAATTCTGGGTGTCTTTTTCGCGTTCATCGTCAATGTGAATGTTGCAATGGAAGGCGCCAAACAGGAATATGATACCGTGCAGATCTACCTTCTGAATGATACTGACGAAACCTCAGTCCGCCAAATGCTGGATACTTTGAATGCATTGCCGGAAGTGAAAGAAGCCGTCTACCTGCCTAAGGAAGAGGCTTTGGAGCAATGGAAGTCTCAATGGGGAGACAGCGGGTATTTATTGGATTCTCTGGCAGAAAATCCTCTTCCCAATGCAATTGTCGTTAATGTTCAGGATCTTGCGGGCGCAGATGCCGTGGTAGCCAAAGCAAAAACATTTGAAGGTGTTGAGGATATTCTTTATTACAAAGAAACCGTAGAAAAGCTGATCAGCATTACAGACTCTGTGAAAATAGCTACGATGATCATGATGATTTTCCTGGTTATCGTTTCAATCGTGGTGGTATCGAATACCATCAAGTTGACGGTGCAGGCCAGAGGGCGAGAAATAGAGATCATGAAATACGTGGGTGCAACAAACTGGTTCATCCGGGGGCCTTTCCTGGTGGAAGGCATCCTGATAGGATTGTTTTCATCAGCCATTTCTTGTGGGATCGTTGCATTGATTTACAGTAAGGTCATTGAACTTGTCGGAGATGACTTATTGCTTATCATAGGCATACCTTTAGTGCCTTTCGAGTTTCTGACTACGAATCTTGCCGTCATTTTCATTGCATTGGGCGTTTCCATCGGAGCCGCTGGAAGCGTCTTCTCCATGAGGAGATATTTGGATACATAAAATAACCATGAGGTAGTTTATGAAAAAATCAATTTGCTTCACATTAATATTGCTTCTTTTTATGGGCATTTTCGGATGGAGTGTCGGCTATGCCGGGAAAAATGCTCAGACAGATCTCAATGAATTAAATCAGGACATCAAGGATCTACAGAGCCAGCTCAAAGAAGGCAAGGCTGTTGAAAGCTCCCTTTCCAAGCAGATCAAGGAATTGCAGAGCAAAATCAATAAGACTCAGGGAGAAATTGAGGCATTGTCTGGAAATATCGCCGCTACAGAAGCGAAAATTGCCAAGGCATACGCAGAACTGGAGCAGCTTGAGAATGAGATGGTTCAGCAAAATTCAGCACTGAATTCGAGGCTCAGGGCAATGTATAAGAATGGATCGGTTTCATACATCGATGTATTGCTTGGTTCAACAAGCATCACGAATCTTATGACCAATATGGACAGGATCCGGAGAGTTTACAACGCGGACAAGGAAATCATGATATACCTGCAGGCCCAGCACGATTTAGTTGAATCCCAAAGGCTTTATCTGTCGAATCTTCAGGAACAGCTGGAGCTGAATGTTGCCGATGTCATGAGCAAAAAGTCAGCTCTGGCTTCAGATCAAGCGGCCGTAGCCGGCAAGAAGGCTGAGGTTTCAGCGGAGAATAAAGAAATTGAGCGGCAGATCGATGCTTTGAATGCTGAAGCAAACAGACTCATAGCCGAAATCAGAGCTCTCCAGGGCTCAGGATCTTATACGGGCGGGATAATGGCATGGCCTACGCCTGGCGTGACCCGGGTCACGTCGGAGTTTGGTTATAGGATCCATCCGATACTAAAGATAAGCAAGCTCCACACAGGTATCGATATTGGATGTCCAACAGGAACGACTGTTGTAGCGGCAAACTCAGGCACTGTTATTAAATCAGGATGGAATAACAGCTATGGCAACATGGTCATGATCGACCATGGCGGTGGCATTGTAACCTTGTACGCACATAACAGTTCATTGCTGGTAAGCACAGGGGCAAAGGTCGAGAGGGGCGATGCTATTGCAAAATCAGGCTCTACCGGCATGTCGACCGGTCCTCATCTTCACTTTGAGGTACGTGTCAACGGTGATTATCAAAATCCAAGGAACTGGATATAGGCATACGGCCAATGGAAAACATCAATCCTAAAATTATTGAGCTGATCACATCCCGAGGTATAACTGAAGAAGCGGATTATCTCGAATTATTAGCGGAAAAACCCCAAAAAACATATGATCCATTCCTGCTTCTAAATATGGAAGCGGGAGTGGATTTAATATTGTCAACAATTAAGCAGCAAAAAAAAATCTGCATATACGGCGATTATGATGCAGATGGGATAACGGCAACGGCAATTCTATATACTGTTTTGTCCGAGATGACGAGCAATGTGGAATACTATATACCCTCAAGATTCGAGGAGGGATACGGTCTGAATTGCGAAGCTCTTGATGAAATACAAAATAGGGGAGTAAGTCTTGTCATTACTGTGGATTTAGGTAGTTCTGCCCATGAAGAAGTTGAACACGCCAAAGGATTGGGACTTGATATCGTCGTTACAGACCATCATAGCATTAAAGGGAAAAAGGCTGACTGCATTCTTATAAATCCAAAACAGGAAGACTGCAAATATCCGTTTAAGCACCTTGCCGGCTGCGGCGTTGCATACAAATTGGCACAGGGCATTCAGAGAAAAAGCGGCCTTCCAAAAAAAATCCTCAGTGAAGTCCTGGATCTTCTTGCTATCGGAACAATTGGGGATATCGTCCCTCTTATCGATGAGAACAGAACCTTCTCAAAATACGGGATATCAAAGATAAACACAACTAAAAGGCCTGGACTCGTGAAACTGATCGAAAGCGTATCCCTCAAACCCGGAAACATCAAGTCTGAAAATCTGGCGTATGTCATTGTACCTCATATCAATGCGGCAGGCAGGATCATGGAGGCTGATTTGGCTTTGGAACTGCTGCTGAACAACACGTCTAAAGAGATCGACGATATGGTCGGGAAACTGGTCGACAGCAATCGTGAAAGACGCAGATTGCAGGAACAGACTTTCTTCTCATTAGTGGAGGTCATTGAAAGAGATTACAAAGAGAAATTTTTTTATTTGATTTATGCTGAGGATGCCCATGAAGGAATAGCAGGAATCGTGGCAGGAAAATTAAAAGAAAAATATCAGCGACCGGTGGCAATTGTGACGCCTTCGGGCGAGTACCTCAAAGGAACATCCAGAAGTGTTGAAAAAATAAATCTGTATGAATTGCTAAAAAGCAAAGAGAGCCATTTTATTAAATTCGGCGGCCACTCTATGGCGTGCGGTTTTTCAATGAAAAAGGAAGGCTATGCCGAATTGGAAGAAACCCTGAACAGGGATGTTGAAGCGATGCTTGAACAGGATGAGAGTCTGTTTGATTCAACGCTTAATCCGGACTTGTTCATTGACATCAAAGCCATCACAAAACAATTTTGCGGAGAGTTGGAAAGACTCGCCCCCTTTGGCAACGGCTGGCCCAAACCTTTGTTGGCAATCAAAAATGTGACATTGTCAAGATTGGCCTATATGGGCAATGTAAGGCAGCATGCAAGATTCTTTATACAGGATCAAAACGGCGCAGGCCTTCCAGCAGTCTTTTTCAATAAAGCATCTGAAAACAGACATCTTCTGGAATCGATAACGCCTGTTACTGTCTTTGGATATCCTGAGTTATCTGATTACAGAGGCTTTGCAGAAATAAAAATGATCTTAGAAAAGATTGAGAATGAGGTAATATAGATGGTTGTTATGAAAAAAAGCAGATTTATCATCATATTCATAAGCATATTGGTGGCGGGCATGCTGCTGGCATCGGGGCTCGGTCTCATCGCGATCAATGTAACCGGATCAAAAATAGTAACAGCTGATGAATACAGTGTTATGAAGGGAATGACTGAAAAATATTATAAAGCAGAGCAGTTGAATAAGCTTATACATGACGAATACTATATACCTGCTGATGACCAGGAACTCATGACGGGAGTGTACAAGGGTTTGTTCTATGGTTTGGATGACCCTTATTCAGAATATCTGACGGCATCGGAATATGAGGAATTAATGATCAATACAACTGGGGAATTCGAGGGGATCGGCGTAACGATTTCGGCTGACGATAGGGATAATATTATTGTTGTGAGCACGGTGGACGGCAGTCCGGCAGAACAAGCGGGATTGAAAACCGGGGATATTATTACGATGGTGGACGGGATCACCTATTCAGGGAAGGATCTATCCCTGGCAGCTGCGGCTATTAGAGGGAAAAAGGGTACACAGGTCGTCATAACTTACTGGCGAGATGGGATCGTGAAAGAACTGCGGATAACCCGCGCTACGATCATTGACCGGACTGTCTATTCAGAAATTCTTGATGATAATATCGGATATATAAGAATAACCCAATTTGAGAACAAAACCGGAAAAGACTTTGAAACAGAGCTGCATCAATTGGAATTATCAGGAGTGAAAGGGATCGTTATCGACATAAGAAATAACGGGGGAGGAATCGTTGAAGCTGGGTTAGCTACGGCAGATCTTCTTCTGGATGCCGGAACCATTACTTATCTGGAAAACAACAAAGGTGAAAAATCATATTATAATTCTGCAGCAGGTAAAACCAGCGTGCCATATGTGTTGCTCGTAAATGGCGGAACTGCAAGTACTTCAGAAATAGTGGCGGCAGCGGTTATGGACAATGATGGGGGCGCTATCGTCGGCACCCGGACATTTGGGAAAGGAGTTGTCCAGACAGTCAAGGAACTCATGGAAGGTGATGCCATCAAATTGACAATAGCTCAGTACTATTCTCCGGATGGAAATGTTATCCATGAAAAAGGGATCGAACCCAATTATATTGTTGAAGATGTCGAGAATAATATCGATGAGCAACTTGAAAAAGCTCTTGAATTATTAAAATAGCAGGTCTCGCAGGTTATTGACGAAATAATAAATTAAATATATAATCATACTGTAAAGTGATAAAGTACCTTTGGAAAGGAGCTGAATATGGCTTACGATTCGAAATTTAAACGGGCGGATATCGATGATTTGTTTAAGGCGATCCTACTGCTGGAGGATGAGGAAGATTGTTACAGGTTTTTCGAAGATATTTGCACCATAAATGAAATCCACGCCATTTCGCAAAGGTGGCAAGTGGCGAAGCTGCTGGCGGATAAGAAAACCTATAGCGAAATAGAGGATTTGACCAAAGCTTCAACCGCAACGATCAGTCGCATCAATAAATGCCTGATTTACGGAGCGGACGGGTATCAAAGGATATTAGCACGAATGAAAGAAAAAGAAAAATAGCACAGCTCTCATCATGGAATGATTTCCAGCCTCCTCTGCACTTTTCAGAGGAGGTTTTCTGATTTAATTCTTCTTTTCTGCTACTGAATTCATAACAACCCATGATATAATAACCCAAGATGATAGTGTATTCTAAAGGAATATGCGTGCGAAAACTGCGGAGTTTTACAATGAAATTATTTTTTAAAAAAGGAGAGCATGCGAAAGGGGAAGAAGGCGAAGCCCTCATAAAAACGGTCTGGTCCTTGCATACCGGTATAGCGGAAGCTCCGGCTATAAAAAGAACCAATAAGGGGAAGCCTTATTTTGAAAATTGCAATATCCATTTTTCGATCAGTCATTCCGGAGAGATGTGGGTTTGCCTGGTAGCAGATTTCAATGTCGGTGTCGATATTCAACTAATAAAGGAGGGGCCGCTTGAGGCCATCGCTGATCGTTTTTTTTCAAAAGAACAGGCCGAGGCGGTCCGTTCAAAAGGCAAAAAAGAGTTTTATAGGATATGGACAGCAAGAGAAGCCTGCGGCAAGTATGCAGGAACCGGTTTTATGTTGCCGGAAAAAATAGTTCCATATCCTGTTATAAAGGAAGTATTCATATCCTCGGACTATTACTGTATGGCAGCTTCATTGAAAGAGGAACCAATATGTATAACGGAAATAAACTGAAAGAAGCATACGCAGCCGCTATTTTGTTTTCAGTGCTGGTGGGTTTTTCATTCCTCGGAATAAAGACCTGCATTATTTATGCGAATACTTTGGAGATCCTTGTCTGGCGCTATAATTGGGCCGCCTTGTGCATGGCGCTGCTGCTGATTTTTAAAATCTTCAAGCTGGAACTAAAAGGAAAACCTAAACGGAATCTTTTTCTGACCGCAGGATTTTATATTGGATTCATTATCTTGCAAACCGTTGGATTGATCTTTTCAACTTCCGTGGAGAGCGCTATCATTTTTGCGATGATACCCATTATGTCTAAAATCCTTGCTGGGATATTTCTTGGGGAAAATTCCACATGGTTTCAGAACATTTTTATCGGTTTGTCCGTAGCCGCTCTTATTATAATGATTATTGCAGGGGCGACGGACGTAACAGCCAATCCAGTGGGCATCCTGATTTTGACAATTTCAAGTTTGTCCATGGCCATAAGCAATGTTTTTATGAGATATGTCCGAACGGAATATAAGCCTGTAGAAATAACTGCCAGCATCTGCTTTATGGGGGCGATCATATTTAATCTGGCAACTTTTCTTTTAGGGGATGTCGGAAACTACTTTGAACCATTGAAATGTGGGGGATTTTTGTGGGCAACGGCGTACTTGGGGATCCCTTGCACAGTCGTTTCCGCTTTGCTTGTAGCATTTATGCTTAGACATATGGCGGCTGTCAACGCAACGATGTTCGGAAATCTTTCAACAGCGATTTCCATCGTCGCAGGCGTGGTTATACTGGGAGAACCGCTTTTGACATACCATATCGTATGCACTCTCCTCATTATTATAGGCGTCGTGGGAGTGTGCATTCCGGACTGGAAGCATCAAAAAAGTTGAAAGAGAAATGGCGAGGTAATAGATCATGATAAAACTGGTATTCCTTTGCGAGAATAAAACAGACAACCCTATGTGCACGGCAGAACATGGCCTGTCTATATACATCGAAACTGCGAGCTTGAAGCTTTTATTCGATACGGGAGCCACAAATATGTTTTCCGAAAATGCCAAAAGGCTGAATGTGGATTTAGCTGCTATCGATGCGTGCATCATAAGTCATGGGCATTATGATCATACAGGTGGTGTTCCTCTTTTTTGTGAAATCAACCAGAAAGCGATGGTGTACATTCATGAGAGCGGCTTTGGAGAGGTTTACGGGCAGGAAAACGGAAAAATCGATGAAGAGCCATGTTCCATACTGTGGGATTCCACGGTCAGACAAAGGCTGAATGATCGTATTTTTAGGACAAGGGGTGTTTTCAAGTTATCCGAAGATGTAGTCATATCGGGGGAGATACCTGAAGAGTATGGGTTTGAGACTACTGAGGATTTTTTCGAAAAACAGCCCGACGGCACTTTGAGAAAAGACCCGATGAAGCATGAACAGATACTGATCGTTAGAGAGAAGGGTGGACTTTACATTTTTTCAGGCTGCAGCCACAAAGGCGTAATGCCGGCTATAAGGTATGCCAAGGCGTTATTTCCGGACGAAAACATTCGATTGTTTGCTGCCGGAATGCATTTATACAACTCCGATAAGAAGACACGCTCAACAGTTCTGAAGGAACTGAGAGAGGCCGGAGTCAATACTGTAATGCCGGTGCATTGCACAGGAATAGAAGCCATCTGCGAAATGAAGTCGGCAATGGGAGATGCCTGCATTGTTGCGACTGCAGGAGGGCAATATGAGTTCTGATATATATAAGCGCACAGAAATGCTTATTGGAGCCGAAGGAGTGGCAAGACTGAAGGTAGCAAAAGTCGCAGTTTTCGGCATCGGGGGAGTGGGGAGCTTTGCAGCAGAGGCCTTAGCGCGAAGCGGGATCGGTTCCCTTACTTTCGTAGACAAGGATGTCATCGACTCAACGAATGTCAACAGACAACTAATAGCCCTGCATTCGACCATAGGAAAACCGAAAGTCGAAGTAATGAGAGCCCGGGTCAAGGATATCAATCCGGATATTACCGTTGAAATACATCAAATTTTCTATAACCCCGATAATGCGGGAGATTTCCCATTATCGGAATATGATTATATCGTGGATGCTATCGACAATATAACTGCAAAGCTGGAACTGATTGTTAGAGCCAAACAGGCGGGTGTTCCGATCATCAGTTCGATGGGCGCCGGCAACAAAATGGAGCCTTCGGCTTTTGAAGTCGCTGATATTTCTAAAACCAGCGTTTGTCCATTGGCCAAGGTCATGAGGAAAGAACTGAAAGAAAGAGGGATCAAAGAACTGAAAGTGGTTTTTTCCAAGGAAATGCCAATACGTGTCAAACCGCCCGGAAGCATAGCGTTTGTGCCGCCGGTAGCAGGTATGATCATGGCAGGGGAAGTTGTGAAGGACTTGCTGCAGAAGTGAATCGGAGGATGAAATGGATATTAAGGATACTGCATTGAGATATCTGGCAACCCGTGCCCGCACCTCGGCAGAGATGAAAGAGCATCTTTTGCAGCGTGGCTATGATGAAAAGCATATCGAGGGGATGATTGACGAATTTAAAGAATTGAAATATTTGGACGATCTTCAATATGCCTGTGATTATATTCATTACGGGATATCCAAAGGAAGAGGCCGTATAAGAATATCACAGGAATTGTTCCGAAAAGGCATTGACAGTTTTACTGCTGAAGATGCTTTTTATAGGATAGCCACAGAGGAAAATTATCAGGAAGGCAAGAATCAGTCAGAACGGGACAGAGCTTTGACTGCAGCCAGAAAAATAACGGACGGCAGGGAGATCGATGGAACTCTGCTCGGAAAAGTATCCCGGAGGCTGGCCAGCTTGGGATATGACAATGAAACGATCTATTACGTACTAGGGGAATTGAGGAAGAATAAGAAGGAGCTATGATGATGGGCGCCGTAAAAGTTAAGGAAATCAATCTTGAAAAAGGCAATCCCACTGTGGATACCGCGCTGAAAAATCTTGTCAACGAATTGTCAACAGCCAAAAGGACCGGATACAAAGCGGTTATTTTAATACATGGCTATGGCTCATCGGGAAATGGTGGAGCCATCAAATCTGCGGTGAAGGTCAAACTGAAGGAACCGATGTTTTCAGGAATAGTGAGAAGCCTTGCCGGTGGAGAAGAATGGATCGAAAAGAAAAAGGAGTTTCTGGATGCCTGCAGTCAACTCTGTGATTTCAGTAAATACATCGAAGGGAATAAAGGCGTGACAGTGGTCCTTTTTAAACAATAGGCGAAAGGCTTCGGATCCTAACTTTTAACGGCAATGAAGGCACCAAAATTGGTACATCGAAGATAGTAAACTACTATCATTAAGAATGAAGTGAGGTGAGTTTACTATGTTGATGATGTCATGGGCATTAATGCTTACAGTTATCGCGCTTTTAGTGCAATTGTGGAGAGAGGAGTTGAGTAATGAAGTCAATATTGAATGAAGGAGAAAAATATGGCTCAAGAAACAAAAGGACAAATCAAAAAACTCAATATTGTTCAAATACTTGATATCCTCAAGAAATATTCTGACTGCGACCATACCCTTCAGCAGAAAGATATTATCCGTCTTATGCGTAGAGATTTCGGATCGGAGTGTGAAAGGAAAGCTGTCAGTAGAAATATTGAAAATCTTAAGGATATGGGATTCGATATCGAATATAACAAGGGATATTATCTTGTTGAAAGGCCTTTCGAAGAAAGCGAATTGAGGCTTCTTGTTGATGGCATATTAGCTTCCAAATATATACCGGTGAAACAGGCAAAGGAACTTATCGATAAGCTGACATCCCAGTCAAATATCTACTTTAAAAAGAAGGTCAAGCATATTAGCAGCATAAAAAATATGGAACATGAGGATAGCAACGAACTGTTCTATAATATAGAAGTGCTGTCTCAAGCCATCGAAGAAAAAAAACAGGTTCTATTCTTTTACAAAAAATATAATTTGCAGAAGAGACTGGTCAACACAACTCTGCAAAAGCACAGGGTAAATCCCTATCAGATCGTACTTGCCAATGGCAAATATTATCTAGTGGCAAATATTGACAAATACGACAATGTCATACATTTTCGAGTCGAAAGAATAAGCGGGATCGAGATCACCAATGAAGCCAGAAAAGACCCGAAATGTCTGGATGAAATGAAAAACGGGTTTGATTTGCCTCGCCATATGGTGGAACACATTTATATGTTTGGAGGCAAATCAAAGCGGATAAAGCTCCGCATAAAAAATGAAGCTGTCAGCGATATTCTGGACTGGCTGGGGACGGATCTCGAAATCATCCCCGAAACCGGATCCGATACATTTATCGTTACAGTCAAAGCAAATGAAAAAGCCATGAAATACTGGGCTTTGCAGTTTGGTGAAAGCGTGACGGTATTAGAACCTGAATCCTTAAAAAGGAACATTTTAGAAGCTGTCGAAACGATTTCCCGGAACTATGCATTGGAAAAATTGCCTATTAAAAACGATATCTGATCAGCTCCCTGGATATTGAGGTTTATGTGAATTTTGCCGAAGAGATATTGAAGTTGGATGGAGCCTGTAGTATAATCAACCCATGGAAAATATCATGCAAAGGGTTCGGGAATGGTTTAAAAATTCTGCGAACAGTTCGAAAGATTTTTTTTGGCGCTATAAAGATGTTTACGGCTATCTTGGCTTCGCAGCCGCCGCCGCAGTAATTCTAAAAGTGCTTCTCTTATACAAATTGATTGGAATTAGTTCCAACTTTTTTTTGGTGTGTTTAACGACCTGTCTGATCATTTGGGTCCTATTTGCATCCTTTAGAAATAAATGGACAGCAGCTATTATTTACACATTCATAGCAATACTCATGTTCTGTGATGTCACCTATGCAAGCTTCTTCAACCGCTATCTTTCTGTCGGTATGATCGGAGCTGCGGAAGTGGTCGGAGATATTGGCGAGAGCATCAAAGAAGTTATCAGACCCGTGAACTTTCTTATGTTTACCGACGTAGCGCTTGTCTATGCGACCCTCATTAAAAATCGAATACCTTTAAAAAAAAAATTAAGTCGGGGATTGGGTCTTAAATCAGGGATACCAGCCATTATTCTGGTGACCATGCTCGTATGGAATTTTGCGGCATTGCCGTTGATTACTTCGCTATCCAATCAGGAATTCTTTGCCTATCATCTGAAAGACGTTGTTGATAACAGCTTCGGAACAGAAAAAAACGAAAACATGGCCGCTTATACCGAAAGCTACCCGATGGAAAAAAACGGTCCTTTGTTCGGCATCGCTGAGGGGAAAAATCTAATTGTGTTGCAGCTCGAGTCGATGCAGGACTTTGTTATTGGGATGGAATACAATGGCCAGGAGATCACACCGAACCTGAATAAGATCATCGAATCAAATTCTATTTATTGTACCGAATTTTATCAGCAGATTGGCAGCGGCAATACCTCCGATGCGGAATTTGCTGTGAATAACTCCCTTTATGGCACTTTGGCCAGTTATACTTACAAGCTATATGATGAAAACTATTTTAGAGGACTTCCGGCATTACTGAACGAAAAAGGATACAGCACTGCAGTGCTGCATGGATTCGAAAATCAAAACTTCTGGAACAGAACGAATGCTTACAAAGCTCAGGGGTTTGATGTCTTTTATGGTGGCTTGAACGACAATGGCAGAGACGGGGACTTTTCTCCAACGGAATGGATGGGATGGGGAATTACCGATTCCTGCTTTTATCCTCAGGCTGTAAAGTGTATGACGGAACTGGAAACTCCTTTTTATAGTTTTGTGATCAGCCTCTCAAATCATCATCCCTTCGAGATGCTTCCAAAATACCAAACCATCGAGCTTCTGCCTGAAGATGAAGGGACAATAGTCGGAAACTATTTAAACAGCGCTGCTTATACCGATTATGCCATAGGCGTTTTTATTGAAGAATTGAAAGCAGAAAGACTATATGACAATTCAATTTTTGTCATTTATGGCGACCATGTAGGACTCACTCACACAGAAGAAATCGATGCTTCCATGGAGCGGCTTCTCGGTCGCGAATATGGATTCCAGGATATGCTGAATATCCCGCTGATCATTCATATGCCTGAAGCCAACGGAAAATTAAACGGAACTTGCGAAACCGCCGGCGGACAAACGGATATTTTGCCCACGATCGCATATCTATTGGGGTTTGAAACCCTGGACACTCTGTATACCGGCCATAATATCCTGACGATCGGAGAGGGCTTCGTAGCAGAGCAGACATACATGACGAAAGGCTCTTTTTTCACCAATGACATTGGCTACGAAATGTCAAGGGACGGTGTTTTTGAAAACGGAAGGGCATGGGATCTTGATACTGGTGAAGATGTCGATATCGGCTTGTGTTATGAAGGATATCTTAAAAGTATCGATGTTGTTAATACTGCGGAATATATTTTAAAAAGCAATGCGATTAAGACAATATTTCTTGAAGGCAGAAGCGTGACGGAAGCGGCAAGCAAGGATGTCTCGCGCACTTATCCGACGGAGATCGTTGTGGCAGGCTGGCCAGATGTGGAGCTTCTGGGGACGAACTCGGCTGAAGCATTGGATCACAGCTATCTGCAGGGTTTCAGGACACTAAGGATCGAGATCCTTTGGGATGCCGATAGTAATGCATATACCATGAACAATAAAACAAAAAAGCCGTCGATGACTTGGGATCAGATTGTATCGTGGCTTTCGGAGCATGGCAATGCTCAGCTTGTTGTGAGTGTCCCCAAAAGCGGCGATTATTTTATGAATTTCACAGGCAAGAAGAACCGGGCAGCGGCGGAACGGATGATCATAGAGGTTCCCGGTACGGAGGAATATTCCGGAAGATATGAAGCCATATTGAATGTTGCTGACACAGGGATGCCGGTGGAGGAGATTTTGGAGTTTGTGGATGACCGCAATGTATGGGCGATTTTGATGACTGAAGAGGCTGCACGGGGCTCTATGGCGAAGCTTCTCGAGGCCGGTATTGCTGTGTATATTATCGAGGATAACAATGGAATCATTCAGAAAGAAAACTAGTTTCATAGCCAAAGAAATCGAAAAAACTGTCAGAAATTCCATGGCACAGCTTTTGCCTTTTTTCAAGGAAGCGTCAGAAAAAATCATAGTATTCGGACAGCAGATACATCATGAAAAAGTTGTTGTTTTAATGAAAACGCTTCGTGAAAAAGTAATGGTTTTCAGGCAGCAAATGCTTCGTGAAAAGCTTATTCCCTTTTGTAGCGACATGTATGGTCTCGTTCAAAAAAAGGCTGCGGAATTTAAGCCGAGGTTTTCAGGCTGGTTTTTGGGATTCAAGCCCTCAAGCCGCTTCAGGCACATTACAATAACGATATTGATCATCGCACTCTTGATGTGCAATCCTTTCGGCACGGCTATGGGTAAGACAATAAACAGCCAGGAGTTCTTTACCTATCATATAAAGGATTTATTAGAGTATGCTTTTTCCGAAAGGGCTTCTGCTGAGACGGCATACTACCTGGCCACTGACACTTACGAGAATCAGCTGGATGGCGAATTGTTCGGAGTTGCGGAGGGAAAAAATCTCATACTGGTACAGATGGAGTCCATGCAGAATATGGTCATCGGCAAAGACTACTATGGTCAGGAAATCACACCGGTCCTAAATAAGTTGATCGACGATGGTTCGACGATATATTTTGATAACTTTTATTCTCAGATCGGTGCAGGTAATACTTCTGATGCCGAGTTTGCTGCGAATAATTCACTATTTGGCAGCATTGAGAGTTATACATATCAACTATTTGAAGATAATTACTTTTACGGATTGCCAAAGATCATGAGCGATGCCGGTTATGAAACTGCGGTTTTTCATGGATACAGAAAAGATTTCTGGAACAGGGGCGGCATATACCCGAATTTGGGATTCAATCACTTTTTTGGCGGCGATGATTATATAAATGATAATATTAAAGGCATCGGCGGAGGGAATATTGTCGGCATCAGTGACAGCGCATTTTTCAAGCAAACAATTGAGTACATGCAAGATTTAAGTAATCCGTTCTATGGTTTTGTTGTGACTCTTTCCAGTCATAATCCTTTTGGGCTGCCTGAACAGCTGAAAGAGCTGGATATCAATGAAGCAGATAGCAGCAATATTTTTGGCAATTATTTGAATGCAGTCCATTATTCAGATAAATGTCTGGGTGAATTCTTCGATGAGCTTAAAGAATCCGGCCTCTACGAGGACAGTATCATAGTCCTTTATGGTGATCATTTTGCGATGTCCAAATCGGACCCCAGAGTTTCCGAAAGCGTTTCAAACTGGCTTGGTCATGAATATTCATATGACGAGATGAATAATGTTCCTTTTATCGTTCATATTCCGGGAGAAGACGTCAAAGAAACCAACTCGATCTCCGCAGGCCAGGTCGATATAATGCCGACCCTCGCGTATCTTATGGGTATACCAGAGTTGGATTCCATCTACTTGGGGCAAAATCTATTCACTGCGGAAAAGGGATTTGTTCCTTTGCAGCTCCATATGATAAAAGGATCTTTTATCATGGATGATGTTGTTTTTGAAATGAGCCGTGATGGAATTTTTAAGAACAGCAAAGCATGGAATCGGATCACAAAGGAACCGATAGAAATCGATCCCTATTTTGAACAATATAAAGCAGCCAAACAGGCTGTCGAGGTTTCTTCTTTCTATCTATATAATGATGTTTTAAGACGCGTTCTTGTTGATGGACAGAATCTCAATATGATTATGAGCTCCATTCGGGAAACCGCACCGTTGCCTGAAGAGCTGACATATTTTGAGGTCAAAGCTGAGGAATCATCCGGGCTTGAAGATCTCATAAAATATTTGGATGAAAACCCGAAAGATTATGTTGCTCTAAAATCAGACGACCTGTATTCCCTGCTCAAGCAACTGGAGAACGATTATTCAGGTAAAAAAGGACTGACAGGATCTATTTTGTATGTTGATGAAGTGGCAAACAGCTATTTTCTGGAACTGAGAAGCAGGATTATTCCACTACTGGACAACTCGACCAATAACTATGCCAAACTGGAATACTTGGGATATGACAGAATTATCATTAATCCTGATAAAACCGGGATGAGTTCCGAAGATTTGAAAGCCTTCATGGATGCAAACGATCCCGCGGGATTCCTGATCGAAGGCGCCAGGGAAGCAATCTACAGGCAATATGCCGAAGACTATGGAGTTTCCCTTTACATCAATCAGGATGACGATCAAATCGAGAAAGTATATAATTAGCTTGTTTAAAGGGATATGCCGGCCTTAGAGCCTATGGCGATATCCCTTTTTCAGAAGGAAACGGTGAGAATAATGAGTATTGGAGAAGGCGATGTCGGTTTGGTTATAATAGTGATCACAACCATTATTGCTGTGATCGCAATGCTGGTCTTGAACATTGTACTTTTAGTTCAAAATGGAAATCTTCGCAAAGAGATTCGCTCCGGAAGGCAGGAAACCTTGTCATTCATGCAAAAACAAATGACTGATATGGCTTGGCTCAACGAGCAAAAACTTGACAACATCAGGACTACAATGGAATCCAGACTCAGTTCTATGCAGGAAGATAATAATGATCAGCTTTCAAAAATGAGAGAAGTCGTGGACGAAAAACTTCAAAAAACCCTGGAAGAAAAAATCGGCCGGTCATTCGGTTTGGTCTCTGACAGATTGGAGCAAGTTTACAAGGGCCTGGGAGAAATGCAAACGCTGGCCACTGGTGTAGGAGATCTAAAAAAGGTTTTGTCAAATGTGAAAACGAGAGGAATTCTTGGAGAGATACAGCTTGGGGCGATTCTGGAACAGATACTGGCGCCGGAACAGTATGAAATGAATGTTGTCACCAAGGGAAATGGCAGCGAAAGGGTTGAATTTGCAATAAAATTGCCGGGAGATGAAAGAGGGCATATTTATCTTCCGATAGATTCTAAATTTCCTCAGGAACCTTATCTTAAATTAACCGAAGCATATGAAGAAGGGATTCCGGAAAGAATCGACTCAGCTTATAAAACTTTAGAACGGACAATAAAAACAAGCGCTAAAGAAATCCATGACAAATATCTGGAACCGCCTTATACGACGGATTTCGCCATCATGTTTCTTCCTTCAGAGGGGCTTTACGCAGAAGTTGTCAGGCATGGCATGGTGGAGGATCTGCAAAGAGAGTATAAGATCAACATTGCGGGGCCCACAACGATGGCGGCTCTCCTGAACAGCCTTCAGATGGGATTTCGAACCCTTGCGATACAAAAAAGATCCGGGGAAGTTTGGAACGTTCTTGGCGCTGTAAAGACGGAGTTCGATAAATTCGGCAATGTTTTAGCCCAGGCGCAGTCCAGGATCAGCCAGGCGAATGCGGAGCTTGATAAATTAGTCGGGATTAGAACGAGAAACATTCAAAGGAAGCTTAGCAGTATTTCCAGCACCGAACAGAGCATAGCCACGAAGATATTGGAATTCGAAAGGCTCGATGAATCCGATGATTCTGAAAACCACATTGAAAGCGATATAAAGGAGTGACCTGTGAGTATTTTTGCTATTGGAGATCTACATCTTTCTATACATGAAAATATCGAAAAACCAATGGATATTTTTGGTGGACCCTGGGTCGATCATGTGAAGAAACTTCAGACAGAATGGGATGCCAGTTTAACGGAAGATGACACGATGATCATCCCCGGAGATATTTCCTGGGCTTTGAAATTAAACGAAGCAATGCCAGATTTGGAATGGATACATCAACGTCCGGGCAGAAAACTGCTATTTAAGGGGAATCATGATCTTTGGTGGACTTCAACCACTCGACTTAACAAGCTTTATAGTGATATAATATTTATACAGAATAATTACTTCAGCTTGGATGACGTCGCTGTTTGCGGCAGCAGGGGATGGGTTTCCCCGGGCAATGATCCGGGAAATGAAGATTATAAGCTACAGGATATCAAAATATACAAAAGAGAGTTACTGCGGCTTAAAATGTCGCTGGACGCTGCAACAGAAGACGGGTTCGGCAAAGGAGGAAAAGGGAAGATCCTTGGAGTTCTTCATTTCCCCCCTACCAACGATAGAAAAGAAGCGTCGGGATTTACGGATCTATTTACGGAATACGGGGTCAGCACAGTTATTTACGCCCATCTTCATGGAGCTGATAATTTTGACCGGGGTTTGAAGGGACTTTTTAATGGAGTCGAGTATAAACTGGTATCGCTTGATTATCTGAAAGGAAAACCGGTAAAAATATTATGAAAAGAGTAATTTTGATCGTATTGGACAGCCTTGGTGTGGGAGCCATGCCCGATGCCGACGTTTATGGAGACGCCGGATGCGATACATTTGGGCATATTGTCGACAAAATGGGCGAATTCAAAATCCCGAATCTATTAAAACTCGGACTTGGCAATATTGATTTTGCTGCCGGCGGAAGATTGAAGCAGAAATCGGTTGAAGGATCCTTTGGACGCTTTGAAGAAAAGTCTAAAGGGAAGGATACGATCACCGGGCATTGGGAAATTGCAGGTTTATACACGGAGGTCCCGTTCAAGACCTATCCGGACGGATTTCCGAAAGAGTTTATGAATAAGTTTGAAGCGGCTATCGGAATGGAAACCATCGGCAACTATGCCGCTTCCGGTACCGAAATCATTGAACTGCTGGGCCCGGAGCATGAAGACACAGGTAAACCGATCGTGTATACCTCCGCCGATAGCGTTTTCCAGGTTGCAGCCAACACCTCCGTGATACCCCTGGAAAAGTTATACGAAATTTGCCGGACAGCCCGGGAAATGCTGGTCGGAGAATATGCATGCGGGCGTGTTATTGCAAGACCTTATGTCATCGAGAACGGCAAGCGAAGCAGAACCTCGGATAGAAAGGATTATTCGGTTTCTCCGGGAAGCGAAACTCTGCTTGACAAGATATCCAAACAAGGGAAAACTGTCTATGCGATTGGTAAAATCAGCGACATCTTTAATGGACAGGGCATAACCTTCGCTGTACATACGGAAAACAATCTGGATGGAATAGAAAAAATCATTGATGCTTTGAAAACGGATTTTCAGGGATTGATCTTTGCCAATCTGGTAGATTTTGACTCCAAGTTCGGCCATAGAAGGGATGCTGTAGGATATGGGACAGCCATCGAGTCGTTTGATGCCCGTTTGACCAGTATCATCGAAGCCATGGGCACCGAAGATGTCTTGATCCTGTGCGCAGATCATGGCAATGACCCGCTCCATTCCGGTTGGGACCATACCCGTGAATATATTCCAGGGATCATTTACGGTGAGAAAATTCTTGCCGGTGTTAATCTTGGAACAAGGAAAACATTTGCAGATATCGGTGCAACAATCGCCGAAATACTCCAAGTAGAAGCCACTGAAATTGGAGAAAGCTTTTTAAATCTTATAAAAAAATAGATGCTTCAGGGGGAGGTATTTATGAATATCGTGGATATTATTGAAAAGAAAAAATCCGGCAATAAATTGAGCAGACAAGAAATCGAGTATTTCATAACTGGTTATACGAAGGGAGACATCCCGGATTATCAGGCGTCGGCGCTTCTCATGGCCATATGCTTCATCGGAATGGATCGGGAAGAAACATTTCAGTTGACATCCGCTATGAGATATTCAGGGGATACAGTAGAACTTTCCGCCATAAAGGGGATCAAAGTTGACAAACATAGCACCGGAGGAGTTGGGGATAAAACGACGCTTGTGGTTGGCCCTTTAGCAGCAGCTTGCGGAGTGCCTGTCGCCAAAATGAGCGGCAGAGGGCTTGGATTCACAGGTGGAACCGTTGACAAACTGGAATCCATACCCGGCTTTTTAACTACTCTTGAAGAAAAAGACTTTATTGAGCTTGTCAACGAAGTTGGACTGTCTGTTATCGGACAGACTTCGCATATTGCCCCCGCTGATAAGAAATTATATGCGCTTCGGGACGTAACCGCTACAGTAAATAATATCAGTTTGATCGCATCCAGCATAATGAGTAAAAAGCTCGCCTCAGGAAGTGATGCAATTGTTTTGGATGTGAAATGCGGCAATGGTGCATTTATGGAAAACCTGGAACAGGCTTGTGAATTGGGGAAGCTCTTGGTAGATATCGGAACCGATGCGGGGAAAAAAACCATCGCTGTCATAACAGATATGAGCCAGCCATTGGGAAAATCCGTCGGCAACAGCAATGAGGTGATCGAAGCGATCGAAACTTTAAAAGGCAAAGGGCCAGAAGATATCACCGAGCTTGCTTTGACGCTGTCAGGGATGATGATTTATGCGGGGGCTAAAGCGGATAGTCCTGAAGAGGGAAAGGAAAAGGCTAAAAATGCTCTTTATACCGGTGTTGCCCTTGAAAAGTTTGCTTCATTTATTGAGGGGCAAAACGGCAACCCGGAAGTGATCAACGATTACAGCCTTTTTCCTCAACCCATTTATTCTGTGGATGTAGTTGCACCGAAAGGGTTCGTTATGACCACGGGTTGCATCAGTTGCGGCAATATCAAAGCAAAAGCAGGGCAATACGTAACTGAAATATCGGCAAGGGCTATTGGAATGGCTTCACAGCATTGCGGTGCAGGAAGGGCTTCCAAGGAAGACACGATAGATTTATCAGCTGGTGTCTATCTCAACAAGAAAGTCGGCGACCCTGTTTTGCCCGGAGAGACCTTGGCCGTCGTGTATGGAAATGATCTTCAAAAGGTCAAAATTGGAGCAGAGGAAGCAGAAAAGGCTTTTAAAATAGGTGTCGAGCCGCCAGCAAAACCGTTGCTGATCAAAAAGGTCATCGTGTAAATGATATAAAAGGAAAAGCCGCTATCGAGCGGCTTTTCTTCAACTACTTCAAGTTTTCAGGATTAAGGCATTCCAGCTCAGGAAGAACGAAAAGACCGTCTTTTCTGATCAGAATGTCATCAAACCAAATTTCGCCTCCGCCGTATTCCGGACGTTGTATCATGACAAGATCCCAGTGTACAGCTGATTTGTTTCCATTAAATGCATCTTCATAGGAAGCTCCCGGTGTGAAGTGGAACGAACCCGCGATTTTCTCGTCAAACAAAGTATCCTTCATAGGCTCCAGAATATAAGGATTCAGCCCGATGGCAAATTCACCGATATAGCGTGCGCCATCATCCGTGTCCAGAAGTTCGTTGATTTTATCATTGTTGTTGGAAGTTGCCTTGATGATTTTTCCATTATTAAATTCAAAAACTATATTATCAAAGGTGAAGCCCAACTCCTCGGAAGGCGTGTTAAAAGATATTATTCCGTTCACCGAGCTTTTTACCGGCGCCGTATAGACTTCACCATCCGGTATATTCATATTCCCGCAACATTTAATAGCAGGTATATTTTTTATACTGAAGGATAGATCTGTGCCAGGACCGACGATATGCACCTTATCCGTTTTTTCCATAAGTTCTACGAGATTGTCCATAGCCTTGCCCATTTTTTTGTAATCCATAGTGCATACATCAAAATAGAAATCCTCGAAAGACTCTTGACTGGTGCCGGCAAGCTGAGCCATGGATGGGTTTGGATAACGAAGCACGACCCATTTCGTTTTGTTCACCCTGTAATCTAAAACCGGGCGCAGCTCTCGCATATAAAGGTTCGTGCGTTCTGATGGCACATCAGCCGTTTCAGAAGCATTATCGCTCCCTCTGACAGCGATATAGGCGTCCATGGCTTGCATTTCCGCCAACTTATATTCACACATTGTCTTCAACTGAGCCTCGTTGCAGCCAAGCATGATTTCCCTGTTGACAGAACTGTCCCTACTGGTCACAAAAGGATGCCCACCGGCAGCGTAGATGTCTTTGATGATCTTTCTTATTAAGGGCCGGGTGATTTCACCTTCATAATCCACCAGTACATTCTCGCCAGGATTTACGCTGCAGGAATAGTTCACAAGTATATCCGATAGTTTGTTGATTCTTATATCCATGATCATTCTCCTCCAAAACATTAGTTATCGGATAATTTTATCGTAAATAGCTACAAATAACAACATGAAAGAGTTCTGCCTATGCTTTACTGTTGATGCTTCTTATTTTAGATCTGCAGAACATGGAAGGAAGCATCGGTTTTAAGAATGATAAATCTTTCAAGTTTCTGTTATAATAATGAAGGAGAAGGAGGCGCATAATGATTAAAACAGGACTTGACCCGATCGTAGACGAAAATTCCCAAATTCTCATATTAGGGACATTCCCCAGTGCCAAGTCACTGAAAAAAAAGGAATACTATGGGAATAACGTAAATCAATTCTGGAAAATCCTTAGCGCAGTCTACGGATTAGAAGAACCCCGTTCCTATGCGGATAAAACGCGCATAATTTTACAGAACAGATTGGCCCTTTGGGATGTCTATAAGTGTGCGGTAAGAGAAGGCTCTGCGGATATTAATATTGTTGAAGGAAAGGTTAATGATTTTTACGGCTTTTTACGAGCATATCCTCATATCAAAGGTATTTTGTTTGGGAGTAAAGGAGCAGAAAAACTATTTGCGAAATCATATTCAGAATTGTATCATGAAACACCTCATGTCACCGCATTTTCACCAAGCAGCGCTTATCCGAAAAAAATAGAAGAGAAAATTGTCAATTGGACGAATTGTATCAAGCTTTTAAAGGAGTTGATGATATGAAATACTGCATATTGATGGGAAGTCCGCGAAAATCCGGGAATACGGCTTCGATTTTGGAACCTTTTATTTGCGAATCGGAGAGATTCGGGATCATTTGTGAATGCATCGATTTATATGAAAAGGAAATCAAACCGTGCATTGCCTGCAGGAAATGCCAGGAAACCTTCGATTCATTCGGATGCCCAATAACGGATGACATGCAGGAAATATTTGAAAAAAATACGCAGTAGCGACACCATGGTTCTGGCAACTCCGATCTACTCATGGTATTGTACGCCTCCTATGAAAGCCGCGCTGGACCGCTTGGTCTATGGAATGAATAAATTTTATGGGAAGGAAAAAGGAACTTCGATCTGGGAGGGCAAAAATTGTGTGATCATAACCACCTGCGGTTATACGCCTGCAAAAGGAGCTGACTTGTTCGAGGAAGGAATAAAACGGTATTGTAAACATTCCAGGCTGAACTATATAGGAATGTTGGCAGAGCGCGATCTGGGATATGATAAGGTTTTTATAGATAAAGAAAAAATCCGGTGTGCTGCAGCTTTTGCGCAAGAGGTGTTTTTACAGCAAAAACAAGTCAGCAAGATGCGGCAGGATTGATAGAATAGTTTAAATATTTACTTCTTTGCGCCTTATAGTCATTGAAAACTGAGATTATTGTCGTTATTTCTATATCTTGTTAATTTATTTTCAAATAATGCAATATATTCTAAAATTCATAGTAGCATTACGATTTAAATCTGTTATAATCTTTGCATATCAAATAAAATGATTTTATGTCAGATATAACATATATGATGTATATGACATGATCCATGGAATTCATTCAAATTTGAAAGGAGATTTAACATGAGCTTTGAAAAGGAATACAAGCAAAAACTTACTACCGCCGAAGAAGCAGTTAAAGTTGTAAAATCAGGAGATTGGGTCGACTATAACTGGTGCGTGGCAACTCCTGTCGCATTGGATGCAGCGATGGCAAAAAGAATGCCGGAGCTTACCAATGTGAATTTCAGGGGAGGGGTGTTATTGTGGGTCCCGGAAATATTTAAAATCCAAGAGCCGGAAAAGCATTTGACATGGAACTCCTGGCATATGAGCGGCATAGAAAGAAAAGCTATGCGCCAAAAATTTGCTTACTATGGACCGATCAGGTATTCTGAGCTGCCAAGATACTATAGAGATATAGATTGTCCTTCCAGGGTAGCGATGTTCCAGGTTGCTCCAATGGATGAGCATGGATATTTCAACTTCGGTCCTGTGGCTTCTCATACCCGGGCCATTTGTGAAAGAGCTGAAGTAATTATAGTAGAAGTGAATAAAAACATGCCAAGATGTCTGGGCGGCTTTGAAGATAGCATTCATATCTCTGAAGTAGCCATGGTAATAGAGGGCGCCAATCCGCCAATTGCCGAAATGGGCGGCGCAGCTGCACCTTCGGCAGTGGATCAGGCAGTTGCAAAGCTCATCGTAGAAGCGATCCCAAATGGGGCTTGTCTCCAATTGGGTATTGGCGGCATGCCTAATGCAGTCGGAAAAATGATCGTTGAATCGGATCTGAAGGATCTTGGCGTTCATACCGAGATGTACGTAGACGCTTTCGTAGACTTGTCCCTTGCAGGTAAGATAAACGGTTCAAAGAAGACCATCGATCGCTTCCGCCAGGCTTATGGATTTGCAGCAGGAACCAAGAAACTCTACGAGTTTATCGACAACAACCCGACATGCATGAGTGTTCCTACAAGCTATACCAATGACGTTCGCGTCATTGCCCAGTTGGATAATTTCATGTCCATCAATAATGCCGTGGAAGTGTCTTTGACCGGACAGGTTAGTTCAGAGTCATCCGGATTGAAGCATATTAGTGGAACAGGCGGCCAGCTGGACTTCGTGTTAGGCGCGTATCTTTCAAAGGGCGGCAAGAGCTTTATTTGTCTCTCATCGACTTATAAAGATAAGGATGGAAACGCTAAATCAAGAATTGTGCCTACTTTAGCCAAAGGAACTGTTGTTACGGATCCGAGAACCACAGCTCACTATATTGTAACGGAATACGGCAAAGTGAACCTGAAGGGGTTGTCCACATGGCAGAGAGCTGAGGCATTGATTTCCGTCGCCAACCCTATATTCCACGATGAACTGATCAAGGATGCCGAAAAGATCGGCCTTTGGAACAAGCTCAATAAATAATCCATAAAGTCATGCTTGTTCATACAATAAGCAATTATTGAAACTAAAAGAAGTCCCGCAGCCGATCCGGATGCGGGACTATTTATATTATGGACTGCTATACGGGCCCATCGCCTACAAATTTTTCTGATCTTCAATACCTTTGCGTATTATTCGATATTCACCGGTCTCTGTGTTGACATCGTAGATACTGAAATTGTTTTCAGGATCCAAGCCTTCATAATGAGCGGCAAGATTGATGGAAGAGGATCCTTCTGCTCCGCTTACGATCCGGTGGAATACGTAGCGTGGCCAAACAAGTACAGCACCTCCCTCGTAAATCAATTTACCGTTTTTATGGACAGAATTCGATGTGACGGTGAAATTTTCTATTTTTCCATGTTCAGGAGTATAGATCTCAACGAATCGGGTCCCTGCAAGTACAAGCAGGTTGTCATCCTGGTGCAGATGCATATACCAAGGTCTTTCAACTGATCCCACTGGGCCCGGGGATACGGCGGAATGATCATGTAATACTCGATCCACGGCATCGATATGTGTGATCCCGTCCATTGGAAAGGTGTCAAAGACAACACCAGGTGTTTTTCTTAGAGGGTCGAGTCGATAAATTTTATACAATCCTGGGATTTCGTCTATTATTGTAGCCATGATTCTCTCCTTTCAAAATAAATATCGATATCTATAATTATATACCGCAGCAATACAAGGTAAACGCTCTGAATAAAAATTGCATGAACCAAAAAAAGGTAAATATATACAAGCCAGATAATAAGATGATATAATGTTTAAAATTTATTATGATCGATCAGAATAAGGAAGCGATGAATCCGGGGGCGTATTTGGACGCTTAGTCCCCGTTGATGAGCTACTAGCGTAACCGGCCTTGAAATTCCGCATTTTAACATGGGAAAAGAAAGGGGGTTATTATAATTAAAGATAAACTAATTGCAATAGCTTTGTCTTTGATGCTCCTTTCCGTACTGATCCTTTCATCCCCTTTCAGCCCATTTTCCGGCAGACAGGGTGAAACCACCATAACATTTACAGACAAAGGTTTAAATATCGCGGGAGGCAATTTGTCATATTCAGAGGTCCTGTCCCATTATCAGAAAACCAAAATCCTGCTGATCGATAAAGAAGGGAATTATCGCATCTCCGGAACGATGAAAAATTCGCAGATTCTGGTTGATTGGAGCGATTCTGAAAAAAACAACACTGATAAGCCCATAGAAATTATTCTGGACAACGCTATTTTTACCGCAGCATCCATGCCTGCTATTAAATTGAACAGGGATACTGTCATAACTCTGGCAGATGAGTCTACCAATGAAATAAGCGCAGGCAATAACAATGCTATTTACAGCACCCGCTCGATCATATTTCAAGGAGAAGGAAAAGACAACGGGAAACTGATAATCAATACAGAAAAAAGCGGGATCCTGAGCAACGCTGATTTGACCTTCGAAAGTGGGATCTATGTGATCAACGCATTCAAAAATAGTATTTCTGCAAATGATAACATCGTTATCAATGGTGGCAATATTATAGCCGGTGGAATGGACGATGAGCTGAGCAACATCGAATGCCGGCAGCATTTTATGCAATTTCTTTTTCAATCGGAAAAAACCGCCGGCAGCACTATTAGCATTCATGAACCGCAAGGCTATGACATATTGAACATTGATGCTGCGGGCAAATACATAAGTTTATTTTACAGTTCTCCGGAAATCGAAGCAGGGATCCCTTACGAAGTTTATTGCGGGAACATCCCGCAGCAGCATTCCGTCCAACCTGTAAAGGGCGATGCTGAAATCATCGCCGCGCCTCATGATCTTTACGAATGGCTGAACACATCGGATATCCCGGAGGATATAAGAGCCTGGATAGAACAGGAAGCTCAAGGTCAACCGTTTTCGGAATTCAAAGTCAAGGGTAAGGGAACTACTTTCTATAATGTAAAAGACTGGGGGGGAACCGTAGACCATCAGGCAGAATGGCCATACAAGGACGTATCCCCAAAAAAGTGGTATTATGAGGGCGTAAAATATGTTTATGAGAAGGGGTTGATGAAGGGTGTAAGCGCCAGCAGCTTTGCTCCGGGGAAAAAACTTAATAGAGCGATGCTGGTAACGATTCTGCATAGGATCGAAGGATCGCCGGCATCCACTGATTCCAGAGGATATTCCGACGTAGCATCAGGGAAATGGTATACAGAAGCCATTGAATGGGCAACAGAAAATGATATCGTCGCGGGTTATTCTGCAAATAAATTCGGGCCGAAAGAACCGGTTACACGCGAGCAGCTGCTCTCAATACTCTACCGATATGCAGAGTATAAGGGCTGCGATGTCAGCATTGAAACGGATTTTGATTTTTCAAGCTTCAAAGATCAAGGACGCGTTGCAGCCTATGCGAAAACACCAGTTCAATGGGCTTTGAACCAGGGACTGATAGGAGGGCGCAATAATGCAGCATTGGCTCCGAAAGCGGAAGCCACCAGAAGCGAAGTCAGCGTAATACTAATGAGATTCCTTGAAAATTATGTTTATTAGATAAGAGAGGAGTGAACTTGTATGAAAATCCGGCTGAATTTAGTGTATTTTGTATTGATCGCTCTTATTATCACCGCAGCATTTTCCTTTACTGCGCAAAATGCTTGGGGAACAACCAATAATGACAGTCTGCTGAAGGAACGGCTTGAAGATTCCGTAGTCATATATCCAAGGAGCATGTATGCTCTTGTTGACAATGAGATCAAAGTGCTGGATCCAGAAAATGATTTGATCACTCCGTTCATTCAGAACGGCAGGATCCTTGTTCCAGTGAGATTCATATCAGAAGCTTTTGGAGCGAAAGTCTCCTGGAATCAAATCACTAAAACCGCAACGATCATTCATGAAAATACAATAGTAAAAATTGCCATTTACTCCGAAAGGATGGAGGTTGACGGTAAACAGGTCAGACTGGATGTGCCAGCCATGATAACCGGAGGGCGGACCTTTATACCAGCAAGAGCCCTTGCTGAGGCTTTGGGGAAGAAAGTTTTTTATGATAGGGGACTGGTTGTTTTCAGCAAAAGCATTGAAATTTTTGATAGCGCCAATGAAAGGGACCTGATAGATCAGACGATCGCCAAAATCAATATTCTACCGACAGTTGGCTCGCGTGAAAATCTTGTGAAGCTGCTTTCAGCTGCGGCACCTTACAGGGATGGATATACGATACTTCCGGAGAAAACAGTTGAAAACGCTCCTTCGAATGAAATTTCCGATGGCGCTACGGATTCGAATGGAACGGATTACTCTAAAACCAATATTCAAGTTGAAGGTGTTGATGAAGCTGATATCGTTAAGACCGACGGAAACTACATTTATCAGGTAAGCAACAATGAAATACTCATTTATAAGGCCTTCCCTGCGGAAGCTTTAGAGCTGGTGAGTGAAATAGCTTTTACCGGGAGCTCGTTTACACCGGCTGAATTGTATATCAAAGGCGATGATCTATTGATCATCGGATCCGAGTATGCCTATTTGCCAATGCCTATCGAGAAGACAGCTCCATTAGTTGATAGCATTTATCCGATGTACAACTACAACACAACCAAAGTGTTGGTTTACGATGTGTCCGAGAAGTCAAAACCTGTTCAAACAAGAGAATTATCCATGCAGGGAGATTATATGTCATCCCGGCTCGTCGGAGACGATTTATATTTTATTTCAAATCAATATATTTATGGCTGGACAGATCCAATGAAGCCTCTCAATCCGGAGTATAGAGATACCGCCGTCAAAGATGCAACCATGACGGTGCCTTTTGAAGACATCCGTTATATTCCGCCGGTACAATACAATTCTTACTTGATGATTGCCGGGGTGGCTCTGGATGATCCTGACAAAGCGATGAATGTATCCGCCTATCTTGGCGCTGGGGAAGAAATCTATGTATCTCAGGACAATTTATATGTAACAGCATATGAAGGCTATGGCGGTATTAGACCAATGGTTTGGACCGTTGAAGGCTTTGCACCGGTGCCACAGCAAGAGGCGACATTAATATATAAATTTGCGCTGAAGGAAGCAAGGCCTGTATATCTAGCCAAGGGACAGGTGCCGGGGAGAGTCTTAAATCAGTTTTCTATGGATGAAAACAAGGGCAATTTTCGTATTGCAACCACTCTGGGACAATCCTGGATGAGCGGTGTAGATGAGTCAAGCAATAACATTTATATCTTGAACAACGATTTATATATAGCCGGCAAATTGGAAAATCTTGCACCAAGTGAGAGAATATATTCAGTTCGTTTTTTAAATGATCGGGGATATGTAGTGACTTTCCGGACGATCGATCCACTATTTGTGATCGACCTGGCAGATCCGAAGGCTCCGACTATTCTTGGAACTCTAAAAATACCAGGCTATAGCGACTATTTACATCCTTATGATGAAAACCATATTATCGGATTTGGGAAAGACACCATCACTGTGCCGTATAAAGACGATTCCGGACATATAATAAGCTCAAACACGTATGATATGGGCATGAAAATCGCTCTGTTCGATGTCAGCGACGTGAGTAATCCTGTTCAGAAATACTCCGTAAAAATTGGAGATCGAGGAACAGATTCGGAGCTGCTCTATGATCATAAAGCACTGCTTTTCGACAAGACAAAGAATCTTCTTGCATTCCCTGTCAATGAGACTAAAGTCGATGGGCCGGCCATAGATCCTGTGTATGGGTATCCGAATTATGGAAGACTTGTATTTAATGGCGCATACGTCTACCAGCTTGATCTGCAGCAAGGTTTCGTTCTGAAAGGCAGATTGTCACACCTGAAAGACCAGGATTACTTGGAGTCCGGATACTATGATGTCGATTATAACAAGAAAATCAGAAGAATTCTTTATATTGACAATATCTTGTACGGCGTCTCCAATAATGAAGTTTCTGCTTATGATTTAAACACATTAAAAGAGCTTGCTTCCGTTGAGAAGTAGACAACCCGGCGCGAGGATGATAAAATATTAAAAAATAGTTGTTGTCTATATGAGGAGGTGCTTTATATGGGTTCGATCATGGCAATAAAAGTTAATGGCAGAATCGTGCATGCGCCGCATGTTCAGGAAATTCTCACGAAATATGGCTGCAATATCAAGACAAGAGTAGGTTTCCATGAAGTGAATGAAGATCAATGTTCCATGGATGGGATATTGATTCTCCAATTATTTGGAAACGATTCGGATATTATGGCCATGTTGGAAGCATTGTCAAAAATAGAGGGTGTTAGCGCAAAAATCATTGATCTGTAAAGGACCTGATTCGGCTTGAACGAAGGATTAAATCAGAAAGCACAGCTTTCTGATTTTTTTTATACTATTAATTAAAAACATTTTAATTAATAGTGTAACTTTGGACATGTCAGAAATCCAGGATAAAATCCTTGCGACGAAAGAGGACCAGATTAAGACAAGTCACACGAAGATAATAATTAAGTAATAAGAATGAAAATAATGACTAAAATATGAAAATAATGTGAATATTATTTTGACAAGCTTATATTTACGGCGTAGTATGATTTTAAAACATAACCAATCACTGATGGAGCAACCTGTATGGAAATGAAAAAAGCGATTTTCAATCTAACAATGAGTAGATTTTTTATGGGGCCCATGTTGTCGGCAGTGCTCATTTTATATGGGTGGGCGCTGTTCGATCAATCCATCATGTGGAGGCATATTGCTTTTCTTTCTCTCATAACATTTTCGGCAGTCTTTTTATCCTTGGGCTCTACTAAAAAAACAAATCATTATAAATCTTTTATCTTTGTAATGATCGGGATTCTAACATTTGGAATCGTCGATGCGGGTATAGCAGCCTTGATTTTCCTTACAAGAGCAGCTTTCGGAGTATATATTCTCGAAATCGTGTTGCATACAGTCCCATCCGTTTGCTTCATAGCAGCAGCTTGTATTTATTTGCAGCGAAACTGTAAGTTATGGCATCTTGCACAACTCAAATTGGATTTTCTGGTTTCTGCATTGCTGACCTTCAGTGCGATAATGATCATATTCCTTGATTCGGCGGTTTTTTCCTTTAGCTTCGCCGATTTTTTGATGCAGCCATACTATCTGATTCTTTTTATTGATGCGATTATGATAACTTTGCTGATTGCAGTAGCGTCTTCGATCAGAACAAAACATCTGGACTCTCCAGAGTATCTGATATTGCTGGCGGGATTTCTATATGCCGCCGCTGATGTCCTTCATACCTTCGACTATCTGAATGGGTCGATGATCCAGAAGAGTGTTCCCGATCTTTTGTATTTCTTATCGTTCGTTGCTGTTTTTATGGCTGTTCTTCTTACTTTCAGAGCTGCTGCAGGCGCGCATCAGGAAAAGCGTTCCGATTCTTATTTAAATGAAGGGCCCATTGTATATGCATTTTGGATGATCCTCCCGGTTGCTGCAAGTTCTATCCTTTCGGGTATCGACTCACGAAGCATGTTCTATTTTATTATTATCTTAACGATTTACGGTATTACCAGCGCTTATATACAAAAAAATATTTCGACCGAGCATCTGTTGCTTGAAAGCAACAGGAAAAATGAAAGCCTTGAAAAATATATTTTGGAACAAAAGGGAAGACTTAATCTCATCAATGAAAGCATGGCCTATATAGCCGAGCATGACAAATTGACCGGCATGTATAACAGGGACCGTTTTATTAAAGAAAGCGATGAAATCATTTCAAGAACCCGGGGAGGCCGCCGTGCATATTTGATCATCATTGACATAGATCGATTCCGTCTGGTAAATGAATCATATGGCAATGAAGTGGGCGATGAAGTGCTTAAAAGGATGGCCGATCGGATAAGAAGCGTATTTGATGATCATTTTTCCTGCAGCGCCCGACTTGATGGAAACGAGTTCGCAGTGTTGTGCTACGGCTTCAAAGAGTTCAGTCAAGTGCTAATAAAAATCAATCAGCTATTATTTATATCAAAGGCGCCAATGAATATTACGCCTTTTCAAATCCCAGTCCAAATCCATGTTGGTGTAGCCACCTATCCTGAAAATGCCAACAACAGGACAGATCTTCTGAAATGTGCAAAAATAGCTGTTGAACAGTCAAAATTAAAGAAAATGGAAGTCTGTTCTACCTATAACAGCACTTTATATGAACAGGAACACAGAAAACAGGAAATTGAGAATGCATTGCGTAAGGCGGATGTCAAAAAAGAGTTCGAAGTTTATTATCAGCCGCAATACGATGTTTCCGGAAAAGTATTGGTCGGCATGGAAGCTTTGCTGCGGTGGAACTCGCCTGAAGCAGGTTTGGTTTGCCCGTCTGAATTCATCCCGATCGCTGAAGAAACTGGATTGATTTTAGAAATAGGCAACTGGGTCATGGAAACGGCTATAAAGCAGATCATAAAATGGAATATGGAATATGGCACGGAATTATGTGTCAGCATCAATGTTTCAGCCATCCAGATACAAAATACTAATTTTATATATAATGTGAGAAATATGATCAATAAACATAGAGTGAACACTTCATGGATAAATTTTGAAATCACTGAAAGCTCAGCGATGAATTCGATCGAGACTTACCAGGAAGTGTTGAACGAATTGACTGATATGGGTATTTCCGTTTCCATCGATGATTTTGGAACTGGATATTCTTCCTATATCTATCTTAAAAGAGCATCCATAGACTATTTAAAGATCGACAAGCAATTGATCGACATGATATCAACTATATCCAGTGATGCCCAGATCGTCAATGCTATCATAGCCATGGCGCAATCCCTGGAGATCAAAACAATCGCGGAGGGTGTCGAGTCCAAAGAGCAGATCGAATTACTCAATGGGATGGGCTGTGATATTATTCAGGGCTATTTCTACGGAGAACCGATGCCTGCAGATGAATTTCTTGAAAGCCACTTGCAAAAACACACATCACTAAAAGTGGGGAATGAATTTGATGTTTACAGTATAGAAGCATACGTTGATGCTAAAAGAGCGTAATACATTTCAGCCCTATTGAATAAGTTATCGGCATCTTATCTAGAATCAGGAACAAAATGGAGAATCAAACAATCATAATTGCATATTTGACTGGCGGAGGCGCATTATTCCTTACTAGCATGCTCCTTTCGTTTTATCGGGTAGGGAGAGTATTAAGGCCTTATGCGTATTCTTTTGTTTATCTCACTTTAAGCGCTGTGTTTTCAGTGAACCCGATTTTTTATAAAGGCCTGGATACAGGAATTTTCCTGGGTGACTTGTTTCTTGTTTTAAGCATCGTATTGATTTATAGCGGGACCATATCTTATTTTGAAATTACATTCAATTGGCCAAAGCGCTTTTGGTTATATACGATATTTTCTTTGGCTTCAACTTTCTATTATGGAGTTGTCCAATATAATGCATATGCAAGAGGTTTGTTTTTAGTTGGTATAATAGTCATATTATTTATTGATTTATACAAATACATTCGAACTTTTTTCAATGAAATTCCTGCAGCGATGAATAATGCTTTTCGTGTATCGATCTTGTTTAGCCTGACTTCATATGTTGCCAAGGCAATACTGTTAACAGCCTTTGATGCCGGAATCTTGACAAATCATAATTTTATTATGCTATTTTCATTTCTGGTTTTCATGTTCAACTTGATTTTATGGTTTTCGACTGGCAGTATTCTGGAAGATTCAGGCCAGATCAATGAAATGGCTGAAAAAAACAGGCAATTGAAATCAATGGCCGAAAGAGACCCTTTGACCGGTTTGTATAATCGCAACAAATTGGAACAACGTCTTCCAAACATTTTAGCCATAGCGGAGCGGCTTAAAACACCTATCAGCTTCATTATCCTCGATATTGATCACTTTAAAACGGTGAACGACCGATACGGGCATGCCGTTGGCGATAGGATCCTGATAAATCTGGCTAATATACTGCGAAGAAACGTCCGTGAATCGGATATGGTTTTCAGATGGGGCGGCGAAGAGTTTCTTGTGTTGGCGATAGGAGCTTCCCTGTCAGGCGCTTCTGTCCTTGCAGAGCACTTGAGAACGATGATAGAATCAGAAAATATCGATACAGTGGGGCATATTACAGCAAGCTTCGGCATTGCAGAAACATCCTATATGGGGCCTAAAGACAACTGGTTCGAAAGGGTCGATGCAGCTTTGTACAAAGCAAAGGAAACCGGCCGGAATCGTGTGGTTTGCTGGGATGAGACTTTACAATTCCAGCATTGCCAAGCACTTTCTGAATACTGAGCAATGGGAGCATCACCAATAGGAATCTTTCCATTCTTCTAATGACTTTGAAGCAAAGAAATAGTCCCGCCAGCCATCTTCGTCTGAAGCAGCCGGCACGTATATCTTTTCAGGAATAGAAACATTTCCACTGTTTGCTATTTCTTGGCTTTGCCCGTTTGTATCCTGAGGGGGTTTTGAATTGCATCCGACCATGTAAAACAGTAGCATCACGATCAATAAAAGCAAAACTTTATTATCATTTAATCTATCTTGATGTTTCAGGCTCATGTTCTCAACCGTCCTTTCTGTGCATCTCATTTTTTATCTATTATTATAAGATTATATACACGGACTTTTGATTATTTAAAGAGCCGGAGTTCACGATTTTAATGTCAATCATCAGTATTTATGTTAAAATGCTCCCAATAACCTCTTTATTTCTTGATGGAGATATTGTCATGCTACTCAACAATTTCAGTCCGGCGATATGGAAGATATTCATTGGAAACTTATTGCTCCTGATTTGTATAATATTCTATCTTGCCTGGTGGATCGTCACATTCAAGCGCAACACGGCAAAACGAAGGGGACAAGCCTTTTATATTGCAGCCGCTTTTATTATCGGAATAATTTCTATTCTGATCATCGCGTCAGGCATAGCTGAACTCGCACGTTTTCCACAGGCAATACCAGTCAGGCTGATCCTGATTGCAATTGCTCTTTCATTTCTGATCCTTTTGATCGTTACTGCAAAAGTATTCCATCGAGCGGTGACATCTGAACTCTTGCTTATTCACATTTGGGCCGCTGTTGAAATTTGCATGGTCAATTCACTTTACAGCAGCGCAAATATAAGTTTTTCAACTGCTTGGATCTGTTCTGCGGTTATTTTGCTATCTATATTAGTCAGCTTAATATGCTATGTGTTCTATTACCGTTTGTGCGAAAAGACAAGATATCGAACAGGCATGATACCGTTAGCTTTGGCAGGGTTGTGTGCCATTGCAATATTGTTGATGCTTTTGACAGCCTAAAAAAAGGCGGAAATAAGGATGCCTTTCCCTATTGTTGTAAATTCAACTATTATGTGTTAATCTGAAAAGAAAACAGGAGGGATCGATATGAAAGAAATAATACAAACAGTCAATGCGCCGGCTGCGATAGGACCTTACTCTCAAGCCACTGCCGGGTCACATTTGGTTTTTACTTCCGGTCAGCTGGCGCTGGATCCCGCAACCGGCGATTTTGTCAAGGGAGGTATAGCCGAGCAGACGAGACAAGCGCTGACGAATGTTAAAAACATATTAGAATCAGCAGGCGTCACTATGGATCAAGTTATGAAAACAACGGTCTTTTTAAGCGATATGAACAACTTTGCAGAAATGAACAAGGTCTATGGCGAATTTTTTACAGAGGGCTCATATCCCGCAAGATCCGCTGTCGAAGTAGCGAGGCTTCCCAAAGATGCTTTAGTTGAAATCGAAGCTCTTGCGTTAAAATAACATTGGTGTAAGGAGAAATATTTGGATATACAGAATTTATTGAGTGGGAGCGAAACCGCTATTAAACTTGGAGAAGACTTCAACAGATTAGATCTGTTCGGCAATCTGGACAATAACATGAAAATCATTAAAGACAACTTTGAAGTTGATATCATTCAAAGGGAAGACACTTTACTGATAAAGGGTCCTGATGCTCAAAAAGCCGAAGCGGTTATTATTGAAATGATCGATCTTTTGGAAAGCGGAGAAAAACTGGACCCTCAAAAAATCAATTATATGATAAGCCTTAAAGAGAAGGGATTGTCCTACAAAGAAGGGAATATCGGGAAGGATATTATCTGCTTTACCCATATGGGAAGACCGATAAAACCAAAAACCATTGGCCAGAAATCGTACGCAAGCAGCATCAGGGAAAAGGATATCGTTTTCAGCATAGGACCCGCCGGAACGGGAAAAACCTATATCGCTGTGGCTATGGCGATCAACGCCTTCAAAAATAAGGATGTTCAAAAAATTATCCTTGCCCGTCCTGCAGTTGAAGCAGGAGAACGGCTTGGGTTTTTACCGGGAGATCTTCAGGAAAAAGTGGATCCTTATTTGAGACCTCTATATGATGCGCTCTATGATATTCTTGGACGGGAAAGTGCATTAAGGCTCAAGGAAAAGGAGGTCATCGAGGTAGTACCTCTGGCATATATGAGGGGCCGGACTCTTGATAATTCTTTTATCATTCTCGATGAAGCACAGAATTCAACAAAGGAACAGATGAAAATGTTCTTGACCCGAATGGGCTTTGGTTCCAAAGTGGTGGTGACCGGCGATATAACTCAGATCGATTTACCGAAAGGGAAGAAATCCGGGTTGGTAGAAGCTGCTAAAATATTAAAGCATATCAAAGAGATAGACTTCTGCTATTTGAAAGATGTGGATGTAGTAAGGCATGAACTGGTCAAGAAGATCGTGAATGCTTATGACAAATATTACAAAGACCATCCCAAGGAACTTGAGGAGGATTGATATCGATGGAACTAATCTTTGGAGATGAAAGAAGACCCGGCAAGGCGATAGTAGACAAAATGACAGAGGCGGGGATATTAGGACTAGCCAAGATGGGAGTCCCCGAAGAACGTTGTGAAATAAGCGTTACATTTGTATCACCTGAAGATATCAAAGCATTGAATAAGAACTATCGGAACATCGATGAAGTGACCGATGTGCTCTCCTTTCCGCAATTTGAGAGCATGGATGAACTCCCTCCCCAGGGAAGCATTTGCCTTGGAGACGTTGTGATATGTACGGAACAAGCATTGATACAAGCTGACGAATTTGGACACGGCGCTGAAAGAGAATTGGTCTATTTGTTTGTTCACAGTCTGGGACATTTGCTAGGCTATGATCACTTGAATGAAGAAGAGAAGTGCGAGATGCGCATGTTTGAAGAAAGCATCATGGAAGAGTTGAGCCTGTCCAGGTAAAGGAGAGATATGGATTACAAAGAATTATTTGACAAAGCCGAAAAAGCCAGAGAAAATGCCTATGCGCCTTTTTCAAAATTTAAAGTAGGGGCAGCGCTGTTGACAAAAAGCGGCAAGGTGTATATTGGAGTCAATGTCGAAAATTCAAGCTTTGGCGCCACAATTTGCGCTGAAAGGACCGCATTTGTGAAAGCAGTGAGCGAAGGAGAAAGAGAATTCTCCGCTATTGCAATTGCTTCCAGCGATGGTGGGGCCTGGCCTTGTGGCATTTGCAGGCAATTTATGCGAGAATTCTGCGATGACGATTTCGTGATCATTACGGGAGAATCACCGGAAAAATTGACAACTCACACGATGGAGGAAATTTTGCCCGTCGGCTTCCGGATGAATGAAGGCGGTAAACAGATATGAAGTCAGGATTTATTAGCATAGTAGGCAGACCGAATGTCGGAAAATCAACGTTGCTGAATGCCATACTCGGAGAAAAAATAGCCATTACGTCAAGCAAACCGCAAACTACCCGCAACATCGTCAGAGGGATTTATACAAAAGAAGATGTTCAAATGGTTTTCATTGACACACCCGGGATACATAAACCCAAAAACAAGCTCGGCAACTTTATGACAAATGCAGCGGTCAACACCTTTAATGAAGTGGATGCGGTTGTTTTGATCGTTGATGACGAACTTTCAGCGGGCCCCGGGGATACATATATTCTGAACATCATTAAAGAAGTTAAAACTCCTAAAATACTGGCAATCAACAAGATCGACAAAATCGATCCCGAAAAGTTTCAGCGAATATATCACGAATACGATCAGCTTGGGATATTCAATAAAATCATAGGCATCAGTGCAATCGAAGCCAAGAATGTCGAAACCCTTCTTGCAGAACTAGAAAGTCTCTTAAAAGAGGGGCCAATGTATTTTCCTTCAGAGATGATCACGGATCACCCGGAAAGATTTATTGTCAGTGAAATCATAAGGGAGAAAACCTTGATGTATCTTGAAGACGAAGTTCCTCACGGGATTGCTGTTGAAATTGAAAAGTATGTCGAAAATAAAGAAATTACCAATATAAGCGCAGTCATCTATTGTGAAAAGAAATCACATAAAGGAATAATAATCGGTAAAGAAGGTAAAAAGCTGAAAGGTATTGGCAAACAGGCCCGTCTGGAAATCGAAGCTCTTCTGGGATGCAAGGTTTTTCTGGAGCTTTGGGTCAAGGTCAAAGAAAATTGGAGGGATTCCAATTTTGCCCTATCCAATTTCGGATACAAGGAATAACGATGTATACAGAAACGGAAGGCATCATATTCAAACAAATCAAGACCATGAACGGCCGCCGCATGATCGTTGCATTCACACGGAAATATGGAAAAATCAGCGCTGGTACAAGTATAGCGGAAAGCGGCAAAAATAAGTCAGCCCTTGCATTAAGACCCTTTACCTATGGACGGTATGAACTGTTCAGGAACAGGAACTCGTGCAATATCATCGGAGCAGAATCGATCAAAAGCTATTATGCAATCGGCGAAGATATAGATAAATTTCTTTATGCTTCCTATACTATGGAATTTGCAGGAAAGATACTGGAGGAGGATCAGCCGCTGCCGGAGCTGTTTGATTTGATACTCGAATTCATGTCATTCATGGAGGGACGCGACAAAAAGTTCTCTACACCGGTGATTGCTTTTCAGATCAAAGCTTTGCATATACTTGGACAGGGTCCGAGGATCGATGATTGCGTCTTTTGCGGAACAAAAGATAATATATCGTATTTCAGCGTTAAAGACGGCGGCGCAGTCTGCAGGGATTGTTCCTCGAATATCAATCGGGACACGAATGTGTCGTTGATTTACGACCTCGATGAGGGTATAATAAACATATTAAGGTATTTTTTGGATGAGCCGCTGGGTAGTCTTGAAAAAGTTGCGCTGAACAGCAAAATGCTGGGTAGTATAAAACAATTATTGAAGGGTTATATGGCTTATCATTTAGACATTTCTGATTTAAAAAGCGAAGGTTTTTTATCTGAGTAAACAGGAGGTGCGCATTATGGAAATTACTTTAGAAAAAATTGAACTGGTGAAGGACAGGACAGGAGTTTCGTATAAAGAAGCAAAGGAAGCCCTGGAAGCATCCGGCGGAAGCGTTGTGGATGCGATTATCGCAATAGAAGAGACGATCAATGAAAAAGGTGGTAAAAAGGTCGGGGATGCCGGAGGAGCGTTTGTAGACAAAATAAAAGCGCTGATCAAAAAAGGCAATGTATCACGGATAATCGTTAAGAAAGACGATGAAACCGTTCTCAATATGCCAGTCAATATCGGTATTTTAGGCACTGTTTTGGCGCCAGTACCTGTAATAATAGGAACGATCGCAGCGTTTGGGGCCAAATGCGTTATTGAACTCGTCAAGGATGACGGCACGATCCTCGACGTCAGTGAAATGGCGACAGAGACCTTTGAGGATGTGAAAGAAAAAGGGACGGTCCTGTATGATGAAGTCAAAAAGAAGAGTACCGATGTATATCAGGACGTCAAGTCCAAGGCTAGTGAAGCACTGGACAAAGTAAATACTAAAATGGACATTGATTTGAATGAAGATGATGATTTCAACTGTGACAATGTCAGTGAAGAAGTTGAAGAGGCGGTAAAAAAAGCCGAAGACGAAGTGGAATAAAAGTTGCTAAACAATCCAATCTAATAAAAGGGACGGTAATTGACAGTTATGAGCAGAGAAGTTTCGATGGACAAAATAGTTGCGTTAGCAAAGAACCGAGGATTTGTTTTTTCCGGCTCTGAAATTTATGGTGGGCTTGCAAACACATGGGATTACGGTCCTTTGGGAGTTGAATTCAAGAATAATGTTAAGAAAGCTTGGTGGAAAAAATTTGTACAGGAGAGCAAATATAATGTAGGTTTGGATGCGGCGATACTTATGAATCCTCAGACTTGGGTAGCATCGGGACATGTTGGAGGCTTTGCGGATCCTCTCATTGATTGCAAGTCATGCAAAGCCAGGTTTCGTGCAGACAAACTAATAGAAGACTACATCAAGGAAGAAGGCATTACCGGCTTCACCGTTGACGGGTGGTCCAATGAAAAATTGGAAGGATTTATACATGAGAAAGGGATCTCTTGCCCGGATTGCGGCAAAAATGATTTTACAGGAATCAGACAATTCAACCTCATGTTCAAGACCTTTCAAGGAGTGACGGAAGACTCAAAAGCGGAGATTTATCTCAGGCCGGAAACGGCTCAGGGGATTTTCGTTAATTTTAAAAACGTTTTGCGGACATCCAGAAAAAAGATGCCCTTTGGCATCGCACAGATCGGCAAATCCTTTAGAAATGAAATAACACCAGGGAATTTTACCTTTAGGACCAGGGAATTTGAGCAAATGGAGTTGGAATTCTTTTGTAAACCAGGCACAGACCTCCAATGGTTTGAGTATTGGAAAGATTATTGTGTCCAATTTCTAAAGAATTTGGGCATGAATATGGATAACATTAAGCTCAGAGACCATGAAAAAGAAGAATTATCCCATTATAGCAATGCAACCACTGATATTGAATACTTGTTTCCTTTTGGCTGGGGCGAGTTATGGGGAATCGCGGACCGGACTGATTTCGATTTGAAGCAGCATATACAGCATTCCGGTCAGGAGATGAATTATATCGATCCTGAAACAAACGAAAAATATGTTCCATATTGTATTGAACCTTCTTTGGGAGCTGACCGGGTCGCATTGGCTTTTCTCTGTGATGCATATGATGAAGAAATCTTGACAAGCGAAGATGGTAAAGAGGATCTGAGGGTGGTACTTCGCTTACATCCAGCACTTGCTCCATTCAAAGCAGCCGTTCTTCCCCTGGCAAAAAAACTCAGCGATGTTGCAGAACCGATTTTTGAAGAATTATCCAAACATTTCATGGTGGATTACGAAACATCAGGATCTATTGGCAAACGCTATAGAAGAGAAGATGAAATAGGGACTCCTTTCTGTATATGTGTTGACTTTCAAACCCCTGAAGATCACACTGTAACAATAAGAGACAGAGACACTATGGAGCAAATAAGATTGCCGATATCGGAAGTTAAGGGTTATATCGAATCGAAAATGGACTTTTAATCGACAATCAAACCGTTTTTCATCAACGAATGATTAGAAATTGTCAACAAGATGAATATAAAATTTTGTTGACAATTTTTTATTTAAAAAATATACTATTATAAAATAGTTAGATTATCAAAGTATATTTATCGCTATATAGGAGGGCAAGTTGGGCATAACAATTACAAAAACGGGCAAAACTTTACCGGAGTTTGTGCTGACGAATAAAGATTTGGAAAAAATGGTTGAAACAGACAATCAATGGATCATTGACAGAACCGGTATTGAAGAACGACACATCGCAATCAAAGAAACCGGAGTTGACCTTGCATCTGCATCAGCTGAAATGTCCTTGACGGAAACAGATCGTGATAGTATTGATTTATTGATCATTGCCACTGTTTCGCCGGACAAACTAGTGCCTTGCATGGGGTCGCTGGTCAAAGAGAGACTTGGGCTAAAAAATGCAGTGGCCTTTGATGTCAACGCTGCATGTAGTGGATTCATGTATGGCGTTTGGGTTGCGGAAGCTCTTATGATCAAAAATAATTTTAAAAAAGCTCTTGTTATTGGTTCGGAATGTTTGAGCCGAATAACTAATTGGGAAGACAGGAATACCTGTATTTTATTTGGCGATGGCGCAGGCTGTGCGCTTCTTGAGAACAATCCGGAAAAGAAAGGCATTCTTTCGAGTTTTGTAAAAAACTACGACGATACTCAAAAGGTGCTGGTTTGCGGGTTTGAATATCTTAAGAGGCCATTTGACACGGAGCCTGCTGAAAAGGATCCTGACGATAAAATGTATATCAGGATGAATGGCACTCAGGTTTTTCGTTTTGCCGTCAATGCCATCGAGGAAGTGATGAATGAAGTGCTGAAAGCCGCTGATCTTTCGCATGCGGATATAGCTTATTATGTTCCACATCAGGCTAATATGAGGATAATAAGTGCAGCTGCCAATAAGACAGGCCAACCCATAGAGAAATTTCAGATCAGCATCAGACAAACGGGCAACGTCTCTGCTGCCAGTGTCCCAATGGCTTTGCATGATCTTATGACCAGTGGCAAGGTCAAAGCGGGAGACAAAATCATGTTGATGGGATTTGGCGGAGGATTGAGTGCAGGCGCATTAATATTTGAAGTATAGTCCACATTGAAATTCGGTGAGACAGAATATACAGGACTTTTACAAGGAGGAATATAATAGCATGAACAAAGTATGCGAAATATTGGGTATTGAATATCCGATTTTGCAGGGTGGAATGGCAAGAATCGCTGATAGTTCTTTGGCTTCTGCAGTAAGCAATGGCGGCGGATTCGGCATTATAGCGTCAGGGGGAGAAACCGGAGAATGGCTTAGAGAAGAAATAAGAAAAACACGAGAGCTTACGAATAAGCCTTTTGGAGTCAATCTAATGCTTCTTTCTCCTAATATAGACGAACTGGTAGAAATCGTATGTGAAGAAAAAATCAAAGCAGTTACAACCGGGGCTGGCAATCCGGGCAAGTACATGAAAAGATTCGCAGCAAACGGGATCATCGTGATCCCGGTAGTGGCGTCTGTAGCGCTGGCGCGCCGGGTCGAGAAAGCAGGTGCTGCGGCAGTAATAGCAGAAGGCCTTGAAGGTGGCGGACATATAGGAGAAATGACAACCATGGCTTTGGTACCAATGGTCGTCGATGCTGTTTCGATACCGGTGATTGCAGCTGGAGGAATCGGAGATGGCCGCGGTATCGCAGCGGCATTCATGCTTGGCGCCACGGCAGTTCAGGTCGGAACCAGATTTCTTGTTGCAAATGAATGCACAGTATCGCAAAACTATAAGAAAGCAATATTAAAAGCCGAGGATAACGATACGTGTGCAACGGGCAGAAGCACTGGCCACCCTGTAAGAGTCCTGAAAAATAAATTAGCTAAAAAGGTATTGGCTTTAGAAAAAATTAATGCTGATCCGGAAGAAATTGCAGCTCTATGTACAGGAAGACTCTGGGATGCAGTGAAAAAAGGCGACATGGAGATGGGATCGGTTATGTCAGGCCAAATAGCCGGGCTTGTTAAAAAAGAACAACCGGCAAAAGATATCATTAAAGAAATGTTTGAGGAGGCGCAGAAAATATATGAAAATCGGTTTGATATTTGCAGGACAGGGAGCACAGTACACGGGGATGGGAAAAAGCTTGTATGATCAATCGGATGCTGCAAAAAAGGTTTTTGATGCGGCCGGAGATCAAATCAAGCAATGGTGTTTCGAAGGAACGAAGGAAATGCTGAGAGAGACCCATATTACACAGCCTTCAGTTTATACGGTCACCATGGCCGCTTATGAAGCATTTTTAGAGGCTATGGAAAAGGCTGATAAAGATATTTGGAGCCATATTCAAATCGTTGGCGTTTCCGGCTTCAGCCTTGGAGAGTATGCAGCCCTGACCGCTGCAGGAACCATAGAAGAATTGCAAAAAGGAATTGATATAGTGATCAAAAGAGGCAATCTGATGAGTTTTGCAGGGATCGATGAAAACGGAAATCCTAAAGGAGGGATGTCTGCGGCTTTTGGAGAAAGAGCAGAAATTCTTGATTGTGTTGAATTAGCAAGGGAGAACGGAATTCTTGAAGCCGTCAATTTCAACTCACCGGTTCAAACAGTAGTTGCAGGAGATTTTGCCGCTTTGGAAAGATTCAAAGAAATTGCAGGACAAAAGAAAATCAAAGCCAGACCGTTAAGCGTCAGCACGGCATTCCATAGCCCGATGATGGAACCGGCAGCAGAAGCTTTAAAGGACATTTTAAGAAAATCGGATCTAAAAAGCCCCGGAGTGAAAGTATATTCCAATGTTACGGCAAAAGATATGATGGAAAATTTTGAAGGTTCTGTGGGTGAAGAGTCTGAATTTATCGCTGACCTCATGGCAAGACAAGCAATGTCTCCGGTATATTGGCAGGAAACCATTGAGAACATGATAGCAGATGGCGCCGAAGTGCTTATAGAAATTGGACCTGGGACTACGCTGTCAGGGATTGTTAAAAAAGTTAATTCCGAGATACAGACTCTTAATATAGAAGACAGCGAAAGTTTGGAAAAAACCATTTCGGCTTTAAAAGAACTTTTGCATCGGGAGCTTAAAGGAGAGAATCTATGCTAACAGGCAAAACAGCGATCATAACAGGAGGCGTTCGCGGGATTGGTAAAGCTATAGCGCAAGAATTTTCCCGAAATGGAGCCCGGCTTGTTTTATGCTACCGAAGCAATGATGCTGCAGCGGAGCAAACCGCCTCTGAAATTTCAGAAAACGGCGGCAGGGTAGAATTGATGAAGGGTGATGTGGCAAACCCTGATTTTGCTGCTGAGGTTGTGTCCAAAACAAAAGAAATATTTGGAAGTGTAGATATTTTGGTCAATAACGCCGGAATCACAAAAGATAAGCTGCTCATGCGTATGTTGGCTGAAGATTTTACAGATGTGATCGATACGAATCTGAACGGGAGCTTCTATTTTCTTAAAGCGGCAGCGGAGGTCATGATCAAGCAAAGGTATGGGAGAATTATCAACCTTTCTTCTATTGTGGGAGTAAAGGGAAACCCCGGCCAGATCAACTATTGCGCATCGAAAGCAGGAATTATCGGCATGACGCTTTCGGCTGCCAAGGAACTTGGCAGGAGGGGTATCACGGTCAATGCCATAGCTCCTGGATTTATCAGCACAGAAATGACGGATGTTTTAACTGAAGATCAAAAAAAGAAAATGTTGGAAAATATTCCGATCGGCAGGATAGGAACAGCAGAAGACATCGCGGGAATGGCTTTATATCTGGCATCTGAAAAGGCCGGTTATATCACAGGACAAATTATTGGGATTGACGGAGGTATGTAAATGGAAAAGAGAGTTGTAATAACCGGAATGGGCGCAGTAACACCCCTTGGAAATAATGTTTCTGACTTCTGGGATGGAATCAAAGCAGGAAAGAATGGCATTGACACCATCACTCATTTCGATATTTCGGAACATAAAGCCATCATGGGTGCCGAAGTAAAGAACTTCGAATATTTTGATAAACGTGCAGCAAAAAGACTCGACCCGTCATCTCAGTATGGATTGACTGCCGCCATTGAAGCAGTAGCGCAGAGCGGTATTGTTAGCGGTGAAAATGTCGACCCGGGCCGTTTTGGGGTTTATGCCGGCACCGGTATCGGCGGCATTACTACTTTAGAAAGTGAAGTAAGAAAATCCATAGAAAAAGGTGTTTCAAAGACATCGGCTTTATTGGTGCCGATGGTGATCCCTAATATGCTCGCTGGTAATATATCGATAGAATTCAATGCTAAAGCAACCTGCATAGGTTTGGTAACTGCATGTGCAGCAGGCACTCACGCTATCGGAGAAGCTTACAGAAATATCAAACATGGTTATGCAGATGTGATCATAGCTGGGGCAGCCGAAGCATCCTTTGCGCCAACCTGCTTTGCAGGATTTGCCAACATGACGGCGCTTTCCACAAGAACAGATAAGGACAGATGTTCCACGCCTTTTGATAAAGAAAGAGATGGATTTGTCATGGGCGAAGGCGCAGGATTCTTTGTTCTGGAAGAACTTGAACATGCAAAAGCGCGAGGTGCTGTTATATATGGTGAAGTCGCGGGCTATGGAACAACTTCCGATGCTTACCATATGACGTCCCCTTCACCAACGGGAGAAGGCGCAGCGGCAGCAATGAAAATGGCTATAGAAGATGCTAAAATCGAACCGGCCCGGATCGATTATATCAATGCCCATGGTACAGGGACTCCTTATAACGATGCCTTTGAAACGCTGGCTGTCAAAACTGTCTTTGGCGATAAGACAACCATTCCGATGAGCTCTACAAAAAGCATGATAGGACATCTGCTCGGAGCTGCAGGAGCTGTCGAGGCTATCATTTCCGCTAAAGCCATTATGGATGGTTTCATACCGGCTACAATAAATTTAAAAGTACCGGATCCGGAACTTGATTTGGATTATGTACCGAATATCGGAAGAGAAGCAAAACTGGAATATACTCTATCTAATTCTCTTGGTTTTGGGGGTCATAACGGCACGTTGATTTTTAAGAAATATTAGACAGGGAATGGTTCATGAAAGGAAATATCGATATGTTGTTAAACAGAGATCAGATAAAAGACATTATACCTCACAGGGAACCATTTCTTTTGATCGACGAAGTAATCGATATGGAAGAAGGCAAAAGTATTACTGCAATTAAATATGTCAATGCGGATGAATACTATTTTAAAGGACATTTTCCACAGGAAAAAGTAATGCCCGGAGTTTTAATTGTAGAATCTCTTGCCCAGGCCGGAGCGGTTGCCATATTGTCCATGGAAGAATATAAAGGTAAAATCGCTTATTTCGGAGGCATTAAAGATGCTAAATTCAGGCAGAAAGTGGTTCCCGGTGATAAGCTTCTTCTTCACGTTACCATCGACAGGCTACGCCATAGAGCTGGAACAGGAATAGCCGAAGCATATGTTGGGGATAAATTAGCCTGTAAATGCGAAATACTATTTGCCATAGGATAAAAAAGGTAGATAAAGGAGAAACCCTTGAACACAGTCACGAAAATAAATGAAACCCTGGTTAGTCTTTTCAATATCGTATTAAAAATCGAAGAAAAGGCTTTGAGGCAGTCAGCGAAACATGATTTGTCGATTACGGAGATGCACACTTTAGTTGCCATTGGTGAAGGAAAACCGAAAACAATGACACAAGTTGCAAATACTCTTAAAATAAGTGTAAGCACATTGACTGCGGCAATCAACAAACTTGTCAATAAAGACTATGTCAGACGTTTCAGAGTCCCGGAGGACAGAAGAATCGTGAGAATAGAACTCACCGATTCGGGTGCAGCAGCAGTTCGGGAACATGAGGATTTTCATATTGCCATGATCAGCGATGCAATCGAAGGCCTCACTCACGAGGAGGCTCAAAGATTTGCTGAATCCATTGAAAACTTGAACGAGTTTTTAAAAATGAGAATGGTCGTTCATGAAAAAAAGGAAGGACCGTTTGAACTTGCACCAATAGATATCAATGGTTTGAAGGTCCCGGTCCCACTTTTTCAAGGAGGAATGGGGATCGGCATATCCTTGAGCCGATTGGCGGCGGCTGTGTCCAGATGCGGAGGTGCTGGAACCATATCCGCTGCGCAAACAGGCTTCAATGAGCCGGATTTTTATACCAACCCTGTTGAAGCCAATAAAAGAGCTTTAAAAAGAGAAATCAGAAAAGCTCTGGAAGCCGTTAAAGACGTAAAAGACAGAGGCCCGATAGGGGTCAATATCATGTGCGCATCAAAAGATTATGAGGATTATGTTTTAGCATCTATAGAAGCTGGCGCGGAGTTTATTGTGTCCGGTGCGGGGCTGCCCACATCGCTTCCGGGTATTGCGAAGAACAGCACCGTTAAACTGATACCGATCGTATCGTCTGCCAGAGCTGCAGATATCATCATAAAAAGCTGGGCTAAAAAATATAATAGAACTCCCGATGCTTTGATATTCGAGGGACCTTTGGCAGGAGGGCATCTGGGCTTCAAGGAAGAGCAGCTGGAACACGAAAATGACCAGTTTTATAAAACCATATCGGAAATCAAAGCTGTTCTCGAAGAAGTACCGGATTGCAAACTGATAGTCGGTGGAGGGATTTATACGAAAAGCGATAGTGAAAAAGTCCTTGCATGCGGTGCCGACGGTATCCAGCTTGCCACGAGATTTGTTACCACAGAAGAATGCGATGCCCCTGAGGAATTCAAGCAAGCTTATCTCAACTGCAAAGAGGAAGATATCGTTATCATAAAAAGTCCTGTAGGTATGCCTGCACGTGCTTTGAACAATAATTTTGTAAAAAGCGTTGCTCAAAAGCCTATACCTATTAAGGAATGCAACGGATGTCTTACCACATGCAACTACAAAGCTGCTTCTTATTGTATAACAGAAGCCCTGGTTAAAGCTGCAAAGGGAGACGTAGAAAATGGACTTGTCTTCTGCGGCGGCAAAGCTTATAAAAACAAAAAGATGGAAACAGTCAAAGAAATATTCGACGAATTTGTCGCAAAAGAATAATAAATCGGGGCCTCGGAATGAATCCAATTACGAAGCCCCTTTTTTATACCCAGTCAGATACCATATATTGACATTTACGATCTGTATTGATAAGATATATTTAATGGAGGGGTAATATGGATGTTATCAATATAGGGATTTTTACTCAAGATGCCCCATATGGCATTGCTTTAGCAGAAAAGCTAACAGGATTTCAATCAGAATTTCTTTTTTATATCAGAAGCATTGAAGACCTGCAGGAGAAGGAAAATACTGAGGGTTTGGAACTGATTCTGATTGATGGGCCAGCAGCAAATGCACCGGTAAAAAGCATTGGTCTGGTGGAGACCAGGAGTTGTGCATGCGAGAACGAAGAATCGATGCAATTTAATTTATTCAAATATGGCAACATAAAAGAACTTTCTTTAAAACTATTATATATTTATGGCCTTTCAAGTGGCCGAAAACAAATAAATATTGAAAACAGATCCAGCCGGATCATTTTTTTCTGCAGTCCTTACGGCGGCGCCGGAGTATCTGTTATTACAAAAAGCGTAGCCGAGGAATTCAGCAGATATATGGACAGAAATGTATTGTATTTAACACTTGAAGAAATTCAGGATGCGGAAGAGGATCCTGATATACGCTGCTTGGGAGAGTATCTTTATCATATAGCAAAACAAGATCATATGGGTTCTTTTATCGAACCATTTTTGATACAGGATCGTTATGGATACGAAAGATTTAGAAAAGTCGGAGGACGAAATCCTCTTCGGGAGCTTGATTCCGAAGAGTTCAATGTTTTCATGAATTCAATAATCAGAACGGGACGGTATGATTATATACTGATCGATTCGGGCAATCATTTTTCAGACTCATTATTGTTACTGATGAAAAAAAGTCATAAGTTATGCATTGTTGAAAGTAGTTGCAGAAGTATCGACAGAGGTCAGATATTGGAGTCTTTTCTTAAACAGAGAGTCGGCGATGGGTTCAGTGCAAAATGTGTAAAAACAATGAACCATTATAGCTATGGTGAAGAACAGCTTTCTGATCGGACCAATGGTGCTGCTTCAGGCGCCAATCCTGTTTCGATCGATTATGATCCTCAAAGCTTCAATCGAAGTGGGACCCTTGAACAACCCAGCATCGATCTTGATTTCGGAAAAGGTATAAAACAATTGGCTAAGCTGCTTGTGTAATTAACATAAAATTAACATAACTTGAGAGATGATAAGATTCCAAAGAGGGCCAATAAATGTTATAATAAAAACTGATTTTGGAAAGGCAGGATGAAAATGAACCCAACAACTCAAATGGTTATTATTTTAATGGGAGGCCTTGCTGTTTTTATCTACGGCATCAATCTTATGAGTGACGGCATACAAAAAAGTGCCGGGGACAAAACAAAGAATATATTGAGCATGCTTACGAAAAATCCTTTTATGGGATTGCTGGCTGGGATTTTAGTAACTGCTGCACTCCAATCCAGCAGTATCGTTACAGTCATGGTGATCGGCTTTGTCAGTGCCGGACTGATCAAACTGCCTCAAGCGATCAGTGTAGTTTTGGGTGCGAATATCGGGACCACCATTACAGCGCAGATCATCGCTTTTAATATTGGCGATTATGCCTGGCTTTTTGTTGTTGCAGGATTTATCATGCATTATTTTTTCAAAAAATCAAAAGTACAGAATATCGGCCAATCAATTTTTGCTTTCGGGCTTCTCTTTGTAGGAATAAATGTCATGGCCGATATTATGAAGCCTCTATTTGAAGCAGAAGCATCATCGGCGTTTGTTGCTGATCTTTCTGCAACTCCGCTATTTGGACTTATAGCTGGCACTGTAGTTACTGCTATTATTCAGTCAAGTTCCGCAGCGATTGCTTTTCTTCAGACACTTGCTTCTTCAACAGGGCCAGATGGGGTATCCAGTATTATCGGACTAGAAGGTTCGCTACCAATTTTATTGGGAGCGAATATCGGCACAACCGTTTCCGCTATATTGGCTTCTATCGGTGCTTCGGTCAACGCGAAGAGAACAGCGCTAGCAAACATCATTTTCAATATCATCGGCGCAACGGCCTTCATGTTGTTCATACCTGCATATATTCGGATCATTGAACTGATTTCACCAACGGGGCCTGAGCTGGAAGTGATATCTAGACAGATTGCCAATGCGCATCTTATTTTCAACATCATATGTGCGTTTATTTGTTTTCCGCTCATATGGGCCTTGGCGAAGCTTGTCACAAAAATTATTCCGGGAGAAGATACCGCAAAAATCGCTTCCGAACCGGCATTTCTGGACTATAAAGTGATCGATACTCCGATGTTTGCCGTGCCCCTTGCTGCAGAAGAACTGGCAAGACTCGGTGGCGTTGCAGCAGAAATGATTGGCTATGCCAGGGACGCTTTCCTGAAGAATAATTTCAAGTCCGTTTATAAAGTCCAGGAACTGGAGAATGTTCTGAATATGCTTCAAGGCAAGACAGTAGAATATCTGTCGGCAATGATAGGCGGAGACTCCCTAACCGAGCTCCAGACAATACAAATATCCGGGCTTATCAATGTGGCGGCGGACATTGAGCATATTGGAGACCACTGCATTAATATAAGCGAATTTGCAGAGGAAAAAATTAAGAAGGATTATGATTTCTCGGAAACAGCCGTTGCAGAGATAGCGGTTTGTTTTGATCAAATTGAATATATGATGAAAAGTACGATCCAGGCACTGAAGACCAGAGATAACTATATGGCCAAGGATGTTCTAGAGCAGGAAAAACAGGTGAATATGATGGAAGCGAGATTAAGGAAACAGCACCTGAAAAGACTTTCGGAGAAGAAATGCTCGCCAGAATTCACTGTGGTATATACCGATATCATTCATGATATCGAAAAAATTGGAGACTATTGCTCGAATATTGCAGAAGCAGTATTAAAAAATGCTAAACTCAGTGATAAAAAATCTGTCGGGAAAATGGAAAACAAGTAATTTATTGCGGCAAAGCGCTCCCTATGCTATTATGAAAATAAGCGTTGGAAGCGCTTATTTTATGGAGAAGAAAATGAAAAAAATCCTAATAATCGAGGACGAACCCAATATACGTGAATTGGTTTTATACAACCTGAGATCCAACGGATATGAAGGCATTGGGGCTGAAGATGGTAATGCAGGGATGGAAAAAATAGAATCTGAAAATCCGGATTTAGTGCTCCTTGATCTTATGCTGCCCGGCAAAAACGGTATGGAGATTTGTAGGGAATTAAGATCGAAGGGGGATAAGCGCCCGATCATCATGCTGACTGCGAAATCCGATGAGACAGACAGAGTTCTTGGATTGGAATTCGGTGCCGACGACTACATTTCAAAGCCATTTGGCATCAGAGAGCTCTTGGCTAGAATTATGGCAGTAATGAGGAGATATGAAGAAACCCCGCCAGCGGGGACCAGCGAAACCGCCGCTGAAAAAGGGATCATCAGAATCGGGGATTTGATAATCGATCCCGATCGATATGAGGTTAAAGTTGGTGATATTGCTGTCAGCATGACTTTAAAAGAATTCGAACTATTAAGTTTTTTGGCGCAGCATCGGGGACGGGTCTTTTCAAGAGACCAGCTTCTTGATAAAGTCTGGGGCATCAATTATTCCGGCGAAACAAGGACCGTTGATGTCCATATACGTTATCTGCGAAGAAAGCTGGCAGCCGCATCCGGCAAAGGTGAAAATTCCGAAGAGGATGATTACATCGAAACAGTAAGAGGAATAGGGTACAAATTTAGATGAAAAAGCAGTTTTTCGTTTCAGTGTTTGTTCTTGTGCTATACAACATTTTTATCTTGTATATTGGTCCGGTCAAGTATGGCTTGACATATCCATTGACTATTCTATTTTCCATAGCCGGTTCAGGCATAATTGCTACCTTCTTATTCAACTGGCTGATCAAGCCCTTTGCAGAACTAAAATATCAACTCGAAGAAGCTGAAAGCATCCGACGCGAGTTCGTTGCCAACGTTACTCATGAATTGAAGACTCCTTTGACGTCCATAACAGGCTTCATAGAAACCCTTCAATCCGGAGCTCAGGAGGATCCGGAGATCCGTAGCAAATTTATCGACATCATAGCCATCGAGACTGCAAGGCTTACTAGATTGATAGAGGATCTGCTTATTATATCCGACCTTGAGAATAAAAGATCCATGGATTTTGATCATACTTTCGATGTGAAAGCCTCTTTAGAAAGTATTGTTGAAACGATGATCCCTATAGCAGATAACAGGGGCATATCGCTTGAATCCGATTTAGAAAACAATTTGCTTATCACTGGAAGTGAAGATCGTTTTAAGCAAATGATGGTGAATCTGATCGATAATGCCATTAAGTATTCTGGGAACGGCAAAGTTGTCACGATCAGAGCCAAGAATACCATCGAAGGCATAGAGGTATCTGTTCAGGATCAAGGCATCGGTGTTAAGGAAGAAGATATTCCAAGACTTTTTGAGAGATTCTTTAGAGTGGATAAATCGAGATCACAAAAAATGGGCGGAACAGGGTTGGGACTTTCGATTGTGAAGCATACCGCCGCGCTGTTCGGCGCTGCTCTCAAAGTCGAAAGTCATATAGGAAAAGGTTCAACTTTTTCCGTCATTTTTAAAAAGTAATCGCATTGCGCGATTCCCGTCTTAAAGACAGATTCATGGGAGGTTTTTCTTGGAGAATGGTGTGGCACTGGAAAGCCTGGTTGTAGATCTGGCATTGATGCTGATTACAGCGGCGATCATATCATTGATATTTAAGAGATTCCACCAGCCGCTTGTATTAGGATATATTGTGGCTGGATTTTTGATTAGCCCCAATTTTATCTTTTTCCCAACAATCGTGGACGAAACCAGTATTGAACCATGGGCTCAGATCGGCGTGATATTTCTGATGTTTGCATTAGGACTCGAGTTCAGCTTTCATCGAATCGCCAATATAGGAAGCACTGCCATTATCATGGCTACCACAATAATTCTGTCAATGACGGTCACTGGGTTTGTGACAGGCAAGTTACTGGGATGGAGCAATGTGGATGCTATTTTTTTAGGAGGCATGCTATCGCTTTCATCAACGATGATCATATTAAAAACCTTTGAGGAATATCATCTGAAAAAGGAGAGGTTTGCTGAGCTTGTATTAGGAGCAATGGTAATAGAAGACATCGCGGCAGTCTTTATGATCATTGTTTTATCGACCATCAGCATAAAAAATGCACCCTCAGGCATTGCAATCATCGGTGAAATCGAAACAATGCTTCTTCTGCTGATCATCTGGCTTGCTGCCGGAATTTATCTGATCCCGACTATTTTAAAAAAACTGCATCATTATTTAACAGATGAAATACTTCTGATCATATCTGTTGCGATTTGCTTGGCTATGGTATTAATTTCCCATATGATAGGTTTTTCAGAAGCACTCGGCGCCTTCATGGCAGGGTCGATCCTGGCAGGAACAACAAAATCCTCTCATATAGATAAACTTATACAGCCAATCAAAAATCTATTTGTTTCTGTCTTTTTTATTTCGGTTGGCATGATGCTGGATCCGGCGCTGCTCATCAAATATATCGTACCAATAATAATCATTTCAGCTGTGGTTATCCTGGGACAAAGTTTTTTCGGAACACTTGGCGTATTGTTTGCCGGACAAGACCTTAAAACGGCAATACAAGCAGGACATAGCACAATGCAAATCGGAGAATTTTCTTTCATCATCGCCAGCCTTGGCACCGGCTTGGGAGTAACCAGCAGCTTCCTATATCCTATTATTGTCTGTGTATCGATCATTACGATATTTATTACTCCTATTGCTATGAAATCCTCCAATAAGAGTTACCTTTTTATAGTGAAAAGGCTCCCGCAGAGGACGATGGCTTTTATTCGTTCTTATACAAGCAAAAACAAGGTGGAAATCGATAAAGACCCGGACTGGAGGAATTATCTAAAAAAATATTTCATTAGAACATTGATCGCGACGGGAGCCATTTTCGCCATTATCTTAATGGGTGTAAAGGGTGAGCAGCTCGTTTATAGGATTTATCCCTCGGAACATTTCAAAATCGTGATGGCCGGTCTGATAATAGTCTTATTGCTCCCTTTTATCAGCCTGATTAATAGAAAACCGGGTGACCTCTATTATAAATTATGGATAAAAAGCAGAACGAATAGACTGCCACTGATTTTACTCCGGGGTTTTAGGATGTTGTTGTCCGCCGTAGCTATTATCAGCGTTATGGATGTCATTGCTGATATAAACATCATTATTCCAAGTATCATTTCAGTATTTATCATTAGTTTGATCGTTAAATCAAATTTTTTGAAATCAACGACGATCAAAATGGAAACGAGATTTATTAGCAACTTTAACGAGAAAATATTGAAGGCCGAAAAAGAAAAACGGCATAAAAGTGAAAATCATGACTGGGTGGATGAACAGTTTTATATCGTCACATTCAGAATAAAACATTTACCGCCGAAAAATGAAATAAAAGATTTTTGCCCCAGAGACAAGTTTGGCGTAAATGTCATCAGAGTGATCAGAAACGGAAAGTATTATAGCATCCCGGAGCCAACCATGGCCTTAAGAGAAAATGATATTGTCGTCGCAATGGGCACTAAAGATCGCATCGGATCCTATCTGGTTTTTATTAGCTCCGCAGATTATATCGAAAACCCAAAAGAAAAACCTGTGACATTGCGGGATTATACTGCTGCAGAGAAATATCTCGATATCGATCCGGAAGAAGAAATCGTTTGCTGTGCCATTATTATCAAACCTGAAATGCAGTTGAGTAAAAAAACCATTCAGTCTTCCGGCTTCAAAGAAAAATTCACAGGGCTGATCATTGGTATTGAAAGAGACGATCTGCCGATCCTATCTCCTGATAAAAGCCTTGTGCTCGAAAACAACGATCTGCTTTGGGCGTTAGGAAAACGGACACTGATCAGCAATCTTCTGGATCGAAATATGCTTGATATATAATAGATTAGCATAATATTGTCGAATATTGTCGAATTAAAAGAGTTGCCATTATATGGCAACTCTTTTAATGTATAATTATGGAAATAAACTTTTCGAGACTAATAAAAGATGTCAGAAGCTTGCTTCTATCCGAACATGATGAAATCACAGACACAGAAGCCCGGACGATTATTGAAAACTATATCTTCAATAATGAAGAGCTGGTTTTCTGCTCGCATAAAGAAAAAGCATTATTGATCGATCGTATTTATTACAGCGTAAGAAAAGACTTGGATATACTTGATCCTTACCAAAGCGATATAGAAGTTTCGGAAATAATGGTCAATGGAAAAGATGATATTTTTATCGAAAGAAAAGGTAAATTGGAAAGAGTGCCTATAAATTTTGAAAGAACAGAAGACCTTGAGGAAGTTATAAGAAGAATCGTTGCCAAAGTCTACCGGGAAATAAATGAACTGAATCCTATTGTAGATGCCAGGCTTGCGGATGGCTCAAGAATAAATGCTGTATATAAGAATATTGCACTGAATGGGCCGATATTGACCATAAGGAAATTCCCCGAACAAGCAATAACGATGGAGAATCTAATCGTGTGGGGCACGCTTACGGAAGAGGCCGCACAATTTCTTGTTAGTATGGTCGAAGCCGGCTTCAATATTTTTATCAGCGGTGGGACTTCCTCGGGGAAAACGACATTTTTGAATGTGTTATCAAACTTCATTCCCTCTGATGAAAGAGTGATCGTAATCGAAGATTCCGCTGAGCTGCAAATAAGAGGGATCGACAATATTGTAAGGATGGAATGCAGAAATGCTAATGTGCAAGGAAAGGGCGAAGTTGATTTGCAAAACCTTATCAAAACGAGTTTACGAATGAGGCCGGACAGAATCATTGTTGGAGAAGTTCGAGGAAAAGAGGTTATCGATATGATCCAGGCAATGAACACAGGCCACGATGGAAGTCTTTGCACCGGACATGGAAATTCTGTTGTGGGTATGCTTAGAAGACTGGAATCCATGTTTCTACAGGCAGCAGGCTTTCCCATAGAAGCTATCAGAGCGCAAATTGCCGAGGGGATCGATCTGATGGTTCACCTTGGCCGTTTATCAGATGGTAAAAGGAAGGTCCTTGAAATCGCTGAAATAGGTGGTGTTGAAAATAACGAATTTATAGTCAATAGACTTTATCAATATAAAGCGGGGCAAGGCCTTGTTAAAACCGGCAATAAATTGTTGGATTGCAGTAAATTCGAATTGAGGGGGATAGTGTTGCATGACGACTGATTATAGGATTTACCGATTGACAAAAAATGACAAGATGAGCTTTTCTGTAAAATGCTATGGAATTATTTTTGTTACCACATTCCTCTTCTATAATTCAATAATCATTTCGTCATTGTTGGGATTCACCATGGTATTTTTTATAAAGCCTTATGAAAAACACCTTAGTGAAAAAAGGCGTGCCGTTTTGAAAAGCCAATTTAGGGATCTTCTATACTCTTTGTCATCTTCTTTTGCTTCCGGTCGGCAAATGACCGAAGCTATTGGCGAAGCCATAACAAATCTCGAAGTCATATATGAAGAAACCGCTCCAATAATTGTTGAGACCAAAAGAATGCTTACCTGTATCGAGGAGGCGAGAGAAAGTGAAGAATCTGTTTTAGCGGATTTTGCAGCCAGGAGCGGTGTTAAGGACATTGTCAATTTTACGAATGTTTACATTACATGCAGAAACACGGGCGGGAACATGGAAAAAGCTGTTATGTCGGCCAGTAGAATATTAATGGAAAAAATAGAGATTGATGAAGAAATCCGTGTCATGACCGTGCAGAAAATATTTGAAGGACGTATTATAAGCCTGATGCCTTTGGGGATCATATTATTCCTTCGGCTTGTTTCACCGGAATATTTGCAAATTATGTATGAAACAGTAACTGGGAGACTAATAATGACGATGGCTCTCGCCTGCATTGTATATGCAGGATACTTGATAAGAAAAATTACCTTTATCGAGGTGTAATATGGAAAAAATCGATCAAAATTCTGTTTTGTCAAGGCGTATGAATATGATATTCAAATGGCTGGTGGATAAATTGCCGGAAAATCTATTAGGACGTCAAGAAAAACTCAAAACTCATTATACAAAACTATATGGACTGAAAGACCATTCATTACAAATTCAGTCCGTGCGCTCTAAAAATTTAAAAAGATATCTTAAAGCCATGATGGTGATTGTACCGTTGCTTGCCACTTCTGTACTATACAATGTCTCATCGCAGGATGAAGGGCTTTTGGTGAGCAGGGATCATATAATAAGCATTGACAGACCATCTTTCGAAGAAGGGAAAAAACGCCTTGAAATGGAAGCGATCATAAAAAATGATCGGGAATCACGAACCTTACCTGTCACACTGATTATTAAACCCGAACAGGAACAGCTCAGTGAAGAAGAGATGATCAATATTCACGAAAAGGAAAGCTTAAGTGAGGATCCGAAAAAACGATGGGAAGAGACCCTTAGAGATTTCAGATTATCTGTTAAACAGATGAATAAGAATGCAGAGGGGCCAAAAGTGCTCCTACCTGTAACGCTGGGTAATAGCGCAACTGTAAGTTGGAAAAAGCAGAAAGATCCAGAACCCTTCGCAGGTTTAGTCCTCCTTGTAGGAGTTTTGCTTTATCTGTATTCAAAACGCTACTATTCAATTAAAACCGAGAACAAAAATGCAATAGACTCAATCGCTAACGATTTGCCTGATTTTATCAATAAGATAATGCTTTTGCTTAACGCAGGGCTGGTGGTACATACGGCATTCATTAAAACAATAGATGATTATTTTGAAAATAGAAAGATTGGTTTGGAGCATGAGAGTTATTTTTACAATCAATTGTACGAGATCAAGATCAGGATCACCGAAACAAATAGTCCTCTGGTACCCGAACTAAGAGATTTTGCCAAAAGAAGCGGTGTGCAGGAATTTGTTAGGTTTACGAATATAGTAGCCGACAATATTGGATTAGGAGCAGCGTTGGCTGACAAACTCTCCATGGAAAGTGAAATGCTGTGGTTCTCTAGAAAAAAAAAGGCGGTTGAAAAAGGGAGGATGGCAGAGACCAAATTGATATTCCCTCTCATGTTATTGCTTTTATCATTGGTTATGGTTACAACAGCACCTGCGCTGATGGACATTTAATAAAGAAAGGAATAAAAAAATGAAAAGACAACTATTTTTTAAAAACAACAAAAGAGGAATGGAAATGGTCCAAGTGGCAATTTTAGTTGGCATAGCTGTTGTATTGGGCCTCATTTTTAAAAGTGAAACCACATCATTTTTAAACGATACTTTTGATGCTCTTTCCGAGAGCACCCTATAAATAAAATGATCAGCAATAACAAGAAAGGAAGCACAGTGGTGGAAGCGGCTCTGGTGTTACCAATCGTAATTGCAGCAGTGATGATCGTTTTTTATGTTGTCATAGCTTTCTATATGGAAATTGCCGCGAGTGTTTCTCTTCATAATTCGATCCGCAACGAAGCGGCTGAACGAGCTGGTACTGAAATTGAGAACCATAAATTTCAGTACTTCAGCCCGTCCGACCGATATGGAAAAAAAGCATACAATGCAGAAAGTCTGAATAACATATCCAGAGGGCTGATTTTTGATAGTGTAGAAGGAAGCAATGTAGTAAAGGCGATTTTCCCTGGGCTCCTGGCAAGAGCTATGGAAATGAAAAATGATGCCTGTTTTTATATTATTGATGAAACGGAATATATAAGATGTGCAGATTTACTGAAAAAAGAGGTTCAACCGCCGTATTCCTGATGATGATAATGGCGGCTTTATCCGGTGTTGTAATCGTTTTCATATACGCAGCTGAAAGATCAGCCGTTGATAGTATGAGCCAATCCTATATAAATCTGGCAAGCAGATCCGTTCTATCGGAATTCAATATACCGCTCAAAGAAAACTACGGCATATTCGCTACAAGTCTTCAAGAAGATGATATTTCAAAACGTTTGTCATACTATTTAAATCGAAACTTTCCTGATGAAGGCTATATTAAGATGCAGCTGGAATCTATGGAAACCGATGTAAGCCAGTATCCTCTAGCAGCGGTGGATAATTTCAAAAAGCAAGTCATTGAAGCGGGAGAATTCGTGATTGGGAAGAATACTAGCAAAGCCAAATCGGTTGCAGAAGTTGAAACTGATAATCGAGAATTAAGGAATGAAGTCATTCTAAATAATCTACCATCAAATGGGGCGTCTTCGGGGTTTTTCAATATCGCCCTGATAGCAGGCGAACCTTCAACGATAAAAGAGATCATTAGAGGCGCTTCCGAACAAGTTATAACGAATGAGTATATACTGTACTATTTTAAATACGGAGATGGTGCAAACATTGATAAGTCAACATTTTTTCAGAAGGAAGCAGAATATATCCTATATGGCAGAAAAAGTGATCTGGCAAATAGCAAAAAGCTCAAATTTGACTTTGTAGCCCTTCGAACCATATTGAACCTTGCGCATATCAAATCGGATGCGGCAAAAATGGAAGGTTTGCTTACGGCAGCATCTATTATGACACCGGGTCCTGAGGCTGTCGTGACGCAACTTGTTTTAGCCGGAATATGGGCGGGGCTTGAAGCTGAAAATGATTGGGACCTGATCAATAATGGCCATGGAGTAGCCTTCTTAAAGAAACGTTCAGATTGGGCATTGGATATTTCGGCCATATCGGAAGACTACAAAAGAAAAGGATACATCATGCCTGAAAATAAGTCAGATTTCACTTATGAAGACTATTTGCGGATATTTTTGTATTTTGAGAAAGAAGAAATAAAATATCTTAGAATGCTGGATTTGATTCAAATCAATATGATAGGCAGAACCGATAGAAATTTTTTGGTTAAAGAACAATATGTCGGATTCAAAGTAGAGGCTGTTATCAACGGGAAACGCTATGATTATGATGAAATATACTAAAAAAGGCTATTTTACCATTGAAGCAGCGATTTTCCTGCCAATATTTCTTCTTGCATTAATAACACTAGCCTATATTATCAGATTTATATGTATTGAGGAACGTATTGCCCATGTATTAACGGATGAAGGAAGATACTTATCTGCTAGAGCCTATAACAATAGAAACTACGCTTCCGGGCTGAAAACGGAAGCTATACTTGGGATCCATCTGAAAGAACGTTTTGATTCAGAAGTGAAGCATGGAACAGATTACTGTATAACAGACTATCAGTATTTGATCAACAAAGATGGTATAAGCGGTATTATTTCTTACGGTTTAGCCTATAAATGTGATGTAAATTTGCCTATTGATTTTTATGGCAGGAAAATCCATGATAAAGAGTTGATATTCAGAGGTTTTATTGGAGCTGATTATGATCAGGATTCCTTTGATTACGAACTCATGGAAAAAGAGAACGAATCAGTGATCGTATGGGTTTTTCCGAAAGCAGGTGAAAAGTATCATGCGGAAAATTGCAGGCATATCAAAATTTATCCGCGTCAGGTTATTTTAACGAAAGCAATCGCGAGTCGATACAAGCCTTGCAGTCACTGCAACCACGAAAAACCGCCGCTTGGAAGCATTGCATATTTTTTCAGTGAAAAGGGAGGCGTTTATCATAATGGAAGTTGTTTTATTGTGGATCGCTATGTCGTATCCATGGACATTGAGACAGCGAAGAGCAAAGGATATACGGCATGTAAAACATGTGGAGGAGGTTTGAAGCAGTGAAATCTGAATTGAAAGTTGAAAGAAATTATAATGCCGGCAGACTTGTTGTCAGCTATGAAAAAGGAACATTATCGGAGTATCAGAAAAAAGTTCTCGCAAGCGGAGAAATTCGAAATATCCTCAAAATGGAATTTATCAATATTAAAAGCGGTGATGTTGTGAATTATTGCATTGAAGGTCTTGAACCTCTTTCGGAATATAAAGTGCTAAGTTTTAATCGTGTCATGGATCTTTTGGAAATGGTATTGAATGCATTGATGAAATCAGAGGAGTATCTTGTGGATATTGGGAACATCTGTCTGGATCCGGACTATATCTACATCGAGCCGGCAAGCCATCTCATCAAATTTTTTTACAAACCTTCAGAAGCGCCTTCTTATTGGTTGAAATCTTTTCGCGGATTGGTGATTCGGATTAATGATGCTTATGGAAACCGAGATATAAAAGTTTACTTTGAGAAATTAATCAATTATATTGATGAAAATAACAAGACCCTGGAGGATTTGTCCCTAAAAATTTCCGAACTGAAAAGAGACGCTCATATCTGCGGCATACGTTAAGGACCCTTTTAATAGAGGATGTCGATCGTCAGGAGTATTTATAAATGATGATTCATGATATAATATTTGCCAAACCATATAATCATTACGTTAGTAGGAGAAATCAATGATTCCACTTTCAACAAAAATGCGGCCCGAGAAACTGGAAGATGTGGTAGGCCAGGAACATTTCATGTATAAAGGCTCGTTGCTGTATAATTCGATCAAAAATAAGACCTTTGAATCAGCTATTTTTTATGGACCATCTGGAACAGGGAAAACCACTTTAGCCAGGCTGATTGCAAGAGAAATGGATGCGGATTTTTATGAACTGAATGCATCTACAACAGGGATAAAAGAATTGAAAGATATCTTAGACAAATCAAAAGTCAAATTTTTTGGGCTTCAAAAGGCAACAACATATATTTACATCGATGAATTTCATCGGTGGAATAAACTGCAGCAAGATAGCCTTTTAAAAGCCTTAGAGGATGGCAGCATCAAGTTCATTGGATCAACCACCGAAAATCCATATTTTGCTGTTAATAATGCTATCATTAGCCGGGTTAGAAATATTTATGAATTTAAAAGACTATCAACGAAAGACATCATATCAATATTGAAACGCGCCCTATCTGATAAGGAGAAAGGTTTAGGCGGATTAGGCATCTGTTATGACGAACAGGCTTTATGGGCATTGGCTGATTTGAGTTCCGGGGATGCGAGAGTAGCCCTTGATACTCTTGGATTCCTTGCAGACAACATTAATCCGGGAGAAAAAATTACAATGGAGCTTGTCGGAGAAGCAATGCAACGGCAAACCACATTTTACGATAAAAGTGAAGATAAATACAACCTTCTCAGCGCTCTTCAAAAATCCATCAGGGGATCTGACCCTGATGCTTCTGTCCACTATTTAGCCCGGCTGCTTGAAGGGGGAGCAGATCTACAGATGCTCGGCCGCCGCCTGATGGTGATCGCTTCAGAAGACATCGGAATGGCCTATCCAAGCGCTATATCAATTGTTGCCGCTTGTGTGCAAGCGTCGCTTATGATAGGCTTGCCCGAGGCTCAGATAAACCTCAGCCAAGCGGTCATATTAATGGCATCATGTCCAAAATCCAACGCATCAGCAGAAGCTATCTGGAAAGCGAAAAGCGATCTAAGGCACAAGAAAATAGATGATGTGCCGGCTCACCTTGCAGACAATCATTATAAAGGAGCAGCTGACAGAGGATTAGGGAAAGGATATCAATATCCGCATAGTTTCGGAGGATATATAAAACAGCAATATCTACCGGACAACCTGTATAATGAGGGTGTGAAGTACTATGAACCTACTGAAAACGGTTCGGAAGCACAATTTAAAAAATTCCTGGAAGGACTGAAAACAATATATGACAAAAATAATAAAGGCTGATCCATCAGGGTTTTGCTTTGGAGTCAAAGCTGCATTGGAGCTAACTGAAAAAGTGATCTCAGAGAACCCAGATAAAAGGATCTGTACATTAGGACAGTTGATACATAATAAGGGAGTTACTGACCGTTTGAGTCAAAAGGGTCTTAAAATCATCGAATCACTGGAGGAATGCAGCCCTGAGGATATCATCATCGTTAGATCTCACGGTGCACCGGCGAATTTTTTTAAGAAAGCCGCAGATATTGGCGTGGAGATTGTTGATGCAACCTGTCCTTTTGTAACAAAGATACATGAATTGGTCAAGCATGCATCTGAAAACGGACAAACAGTTGTAGTGATAGGGGACAGAAACCATCCCGAAGTAACCGGAATCGTTGGCTGGTGCAGCGATGATCAGAAAGTGATCGTTGTAGAAACTGTAGAGGATGCTAATTCAATCAGGGGGGAGGATATTTTTATCGTTGCACAAACCACGATAACAAAAGAACTCTTTGATAAAATATGTTCTGTCATCAGAGAAAACAACCAGGTCGTCAGAATTCAAAATACAATATGCAATGCAACATCAGAAAGACAAAACGCAACATCTGAGCTGGCTCGAATAGCGGATTTCATGGTCATAATAGGCGGACGTAATAGTTCAAATTCAAAGAAATTGTTCGATATTTCACAAAAATATTGCAATAATACCATTTTCATAGAAAATATTAATGAATTATCGTTGAAAAACCTCTCAAAGTATAGTAGAATTGGCATTGCGGCAGGTGCATCGACACCTGTGTCAGATATTGAGGAGGTTATTTCTAGCATGAGTGAAGTTATCACTGAAAGAAATGAAATGGAAGATTATCTTGAGGCGATTGAAAAATCCTTAAGATTACCACGACTGGGCGAAATCGTAGAAGGAACTATTCATCAAGTAACAGACAAGGAAATCATCGTGAACCTTGGCTGCAAAAAGGACGGAGTGATTCCTAAAGACGAACTTACGCTGGAAAGCGATCAGAAAATAACTGATGTATTTAAGGTGGGAGATCCGATACAAGCCAAAGTTGTTAAGACAGACGATAGCGATGGGACGATTATGCTTTCCAAAAAGAAGCTGGAAGTCAATGAAAATTGGGAAGAAATCGGTGAAGCTCTTGATAATAAATCAACAATTAATGTCAAGGTTGTCAGAGTAGTGAATGGTGGTGTCATTGCCAGTTATAAAGAAGTTGCTGGATTTATACCATTATCTCAGCTTTCCGATAAATTTGTCGAGAACGCAGACGAATTTCTTGGTCAGGTAATGCCTGTCAAAATCAGCAGAGTTGACAAATACAAAGGTAAAGCCGTATTTTCTCATAAAGCTTATCTTGCTGAAGAGAGACAGAAGAAAATGGCTGAAGTTTGGGATAAGTTAAGTGTTGGAGATGTCATCGAGGGGACTGTAATGAGATTTACAGATTACGGCGCTTTCATTGATATAGGAGGGATCGACGGGCTTCTCCATATTTCTGAAATCAGCTGGGGTAAATTGAAGCACCCGCAGGAAGTTCTTGAAATCGGTCAGAAAGTCAAGGTCAAGGTGCTTTCGATGAATGCTGAAAGAGGCAAGATTTCATTAGGATTGAAACAGACCCAGCCGGAACCATGGTCGGTGATCGACGAGAAATACCAGGTTGGACAGGTTTTATCCGGAAAAGTTGTACAGATCAAGGAATATGGCGCTTTCGTTGAATTAGAGCCTGGTCTTGACGGACTCGTTCATATTTCTGAAGTTGCTCATAAAAGAGTTACTGATCTTTCAAGTGAATTAACTCTCGGGCAGGAAGTGACAGCTAAGATCCTTGAAATCGATAAAGACAAGAAGCGGATCAGTTTAAGTATAAAAGAAACTTTGGAACCGCCAATTTTCGATAGCAAGGCAGAAGAATTCAAGGAAGCCGCTTTAGAAAAATTTGACGAAATCAAAGATGCTGCTTCAGGAGTCATCGATAAAATCAAAGAAGTCGCGGAAGAAACGATGGAAGATGTCAAAGAAGCTATTGAAGATGTCAAAGAGGATTTAGCTGAAAAGAAGGAAGATTAATCATCAAAATAAAATGCCATGGATTTGATTAAACCATGGCATTTATATTTTTACCGGAAGATGCAGAAATAAGTTCCTCCGCACTTTTCAGAGTTGTTTCTGTTACATTGTCGCCGCCGATAAGCCTGGCGATTTCATGAACTCTTAAGTCTGTCTTCAGCGGCACGATCGTCGTATAGGTGTTGCTGTCGTCCTCGACCTTTTCTATTTTGAAGTTATGATCTCCGCAAGCGGCTATTTGAGGAAGGTGAGTAATGCATATGACCTGGTGATTCTGAGATATCTGCTTTAGTTTTTTCCCTACCGTTGAAGCTGCGATCCCCGATATTCCCGAGTCGATTTCATCAAATATCAACGTTCCGATATTGTCATAGTCTGCAATGATTTTTTTGAAAGCCAGCATGATCCTGGATAATTCCCCTCCTGATGCGATTTTGGATAGAGGTTTAAGAGGCTCCCCCTTATTTGTACTGATTAAAAATTCTATCATATCTGTTCCGTTAGCGGAATATTCTCTGGAAGCCTCAGAAAAATGGACAGAAAGAAGAGAATTATTGAATTTTAACTCTTTAAGTTCATTTTGAATCAAATTTTCCAATTGTTTTGCGGAATCCAATCTTTGATTTGTTAATTTTTCTGATGCCGAAATAAGCAAAAATTCGATTTCCTTTAGTTCTGCTTCTATTTTTTCTCTTAGTCCGTCGAAATTCGAGATCGTGGAAAGTTTTTCTTCCAGTTCATTTGCGTATGCCAGCACAGATTCTAGTGAACCTCCGTACTTACGCTTAAGCCCGTTGATTACATCCAAACGGGCCAAGGCATCATCGAGATCTTCCTTCGAAAAATCAATGTTGCTCCTGATTTTGTTCATTTCCCTTGACGCTTCGTCAAGGCGGAAATAGACATCATTGAATTCTTCTTCGATCGCTTTTATTGGTTGAGAAAATGCCGATATTGTCCGTAAAGATAAAAGGGCTTTATATATGCAGTCTAAAGAAGAAGGTGCCCCATCAAAGACGGAGTGGAATGCGTCCTCAAGGCTTTGAAACACTTTTTCGCTATTTTGCATAAGGTTTATACGGGAAGCAAGTTCTTCATCTTCGCCATAAGAAAGTTGCGCTGCCTTTATTTCTTTCAATTCATAGGCCATAAAATCTCTTTTTCTTTCAATTTCAGAAGCGTTGGAAATCAGCTTCCCAAGCTTCGACTTCATGGCAGAATACTGGGAAAATACTTTCTCAACAAGATTTTTTGCCGGCATGATCGTTTCGGAACGATAGGAATCAACGAGAGAGATATGATTATCAGGATTCAATAATGACTGATGATCATATTGACCATGAATATCCGCTATTTTTTTACATAGGCCTGCCAACTCTGTCAGTGTAACAATGCTGCCATTTATTTTGCAAAGATTCCTGCCTGAAGAGTTTATTTCACGTGTTACGATCATCTCCTCCCCATCTAGGTCGGCGACCAGTTGGACCACGGCTTTGTCACATCCGGATCTAACGAAGGATGAGTCTGCTCGGCTGCCTAAAGCGAGGCTTATTGCTTCAATAATGATGGATTTCCCGGAACCTGTTTCACCGGTGATAATATTTAATCCCGGTTGAAAATCGATCGAGGCGTCTTTGATGATGGCAAAGTCTCTTATGCTGATGTGGCTTATCATTTTATTCTCCCATGAAGTATCGCTGTCAATCGTGACAACAGAAGTATTCTTATGGACAAACATATGTTTGTATAGTATAATCATAAACGATAATTAAGGCAATTGCAATAGATAATTACAAAATATGGAATATATTGGAGACGCTATGAGAGTCCTTGGAATCGACCCCGGATATGCCATACTAGGCTGGGGAATTATTGAAATGAAGGGAAACCATTTTACTCCTATACATTTTGGAGCTATAACAACTGACCCGTCAAATTCAATGTCTGCCCGCCTTTTAGACATTTATCAAGGGTTAAATCAGATTATTGACGTCTATAAACCCGAGGTTGTTTCCATCGAACAATTATTTTTTAATACAAATTCTAAAACAGCTATTCTTGTAAGCCAGGCTCGAGGTGTTGCGATACTTGCTGCCGCAAAAAAATCAATCCCTATTTTCGAGTACACTCCATTACAAATTAAACAAGCTTTGGTCGGTTATGGCCGGGCTGAAAAAAATCAGGTTCAGCAGATGGTCAAAACCATCCTTTCGCTTGAAAAGATTCCAAAGCCTGACGATACCGCAGACGCCCTCGCAGCTGCTGTTTGCTATTGCCATTCTGCAGGTTATTCAAAAAGACTGCCATCATCAATGGAAAAATAAAAGATCGACGGATATATACCTGCGTAAACAAATCATTTGTGATTGGGAGAGCATAAAAAATGATACATTTTATTAAAGGCCAATATGCTGGCACTTTCAATGGAGGAGTAGTCATCGAAACAGCAGGCCTGGGATATGAAATATTTGTTCCGGAGAATTCTGCGGCATATATGCTGAAGGATGGAGACATTGTTAAACTATATACCAAAATGATATTGAGAGAAGATGATATCAGTCTTTATGGTTTTTCTCAAAAGGAAGGGCTTGAAATATTTGAAAAACTTATAACGGTAAACGGAGTGGGTGCTAAAGCTGCTTTATCCATCATGTCAGCTATGAGCATAACGGATATAAAAAAGGCCATCGCTTTTGATGACACTGCTATGCTCACAAAAGCAAACGGCATAGGGAAAAAAACAGCGCAGAGGATCGTGCTGGAACTGAAGGATAAAATGGGGGATTTTAGCACGACAGATGGTTATATAGGAACTGTTGGTCTCCCAAATTTCAACGAATTTACCGATGAACGAACTGAAGCGATGAATGCGCTTATTTCGCTCGGATATTCAAAATCAGAAGCAGTAATGGCTTTGTCGAAAGTAACGGAAAACGATTTGACCTGTGAAGAATATATCAAAAAAGCTTTGAACCGCATGTACTGAAAAAGACAAAGAAAAAGGTGATTGAATGCAACATGATGATAGGATTACCGCTGTAGGGGCATCCATGAACGAAGAGCTCCAGGAACGGAGCCTGCGGCCAAGAACATTAAACGAATATATTGGGCAAAAAAGAGCCACTGAGAATTTGAAGGTTTTCATAGAAGCTGCAAAAAAACGCGGGGAAGCTTTGGATCATGTATTGTTTTATGGCCCTCCGGGTTTAGGGAAAACGACTCTGGCAGGCATTATCGCAAATGAATTGAATGCCGATATCAGGATCACTTCCGGACCTGCTATAGAGAGGGCGGGTGACCTTGCCGCAATTCTCACGAACCTCAACGAAAACGATGTCCTTTTTATAGACGAGATACATAGATTAAACAGATCAGTGGAGGAAATCCTGTATTCAGCTATGGAGGATTACGCCCTCGATATCATGATCGGAAAAGGGCCAAGCGCCAGATCCATCAGGCTTGATCTAGCCAAGTTTACACTGATCGGTGCTACCACAAGAGCTGGGAGTCTGAGCGCTCCCTTGAGGGACCGTTTTGGAGTAGTTACTAAATTTGAATTATATACGATCGGGGAACTGGAAAGCATCATTCAGCGATCGGCATGGATATTAGGCATTGAAATAGATAATGATTCTTTGACCGAACTGGCCAGAAGGTCGAGAGGAACGCCGCGAGTGGCAAATCGTCTTCTGAAAAGAGTCAGGGACTTCAGCCAGGTCAAAGGAAGCGGGAGAATTGACCTTGGAGCAGCACAAGAAGCGTTAAATGCATTGGGAGTCGATCACTGCGGACTTGAAAGTCTTGACAGGGAAATTTTGAGGGTGATCATTGAAGCATTCCAGGGAGGCCCTGTGGGTATTGACAGCATTGCGGCTGCAGTCGGAGAAGAAAGGATAACGATCGAAGACAGCAATGAGCCATATCTTATTCAGGCAGGCTTCCTCCACAGGACCCAGAAAGGCCGGATCGCCAGTGAAGAAGCTTATAGACATCTAGGACTTTCTGCCCCGAGTCGAGAACAGATAAGTATCGACGAAATCGAGAAGGGAGAATGATCTATGAGGTTAAGGATAATATTTTTCTCCGTATTGATATTAATTCTTTCAGCTAGCCCAACTTTTGCTGATACCGGAGAGTATTTGAAGGTTGGTTTATCCTACGGATATACAGAAGTATATTCGGCGACGATACGTTGCGAAAATGGATTGGAAATTGGTGAAATCACGGAAGATGGTTACGAAATTGTGAGCGATCTCGATGATATCACAAAATTGACAGCTGCTATTACCGATGGAATCATATCTGTTTCTACTGAAGATGGAACGGTTATTGTTCCTGATTTGGGTGCCGATGGAGTAATCGTTCCTCATAATCAAGGGGATGTTTTATATTTTGCATCAAATGGTTATCGAGGAGGCTACTGTTTTTATCCGGACTCTTCAGGGAAGATGAATGTTATTAATTATGTTTCCCTTGAAGATTATGTTAAGGGCGTGCTTCACTCGGAAATAGGATATGGAAGCCCGCTGGAAACGTTGAAAGCTCAGGCGGTATGCGCCAGAAGCTATGCGATTTGTAATCTGGGGAGGCACAGCAAGGCCGGTTATGATATCTGTGCCACAACCCATTGTCAGGTATATAGGGGATATCAGAATGAATTCCCTTCGACGAATCAGGCCTGCGAAGAAACAGAAGGAATGGTTCTTTATTATAACGGTAAGCCGGTAACGGGCTTCTATTCAAAGAATAATGGCGGGCATTCGGACAACGTCGAAGATGTATGGGGAAGTTATTCAGGATATCTGCGAGGGATAAAGGATGAATTTTCACCTGTTTATACCTGGAAAGCCGGATATACCGTTCAGGAGCTGAGTACGTTATTAGAAGACTCCGGGTACGGCATCGGGGATATTACCGGCATCGACATCACATCAAGGAATGATTCCGGCTCGGTCAGGGAAATGAGAATCTATGGAACTGACGGAAATAAAACCATCACAGGGAATGCCTTAAGGAATATACTTGGGGCCAATGTTGTGAAATCGGGATTGTTCGCATTCAGTCCTTTGAGTGCTTACGGAGATATCAAGGATGCTTCGGAAAAAATGGCGGTCACATTCAAAAGTGAAGGACTTGTTAACAACGGAATGATTTCGGCGACGAATGGGGCCGCAGAAAAATCATATAGTAAAACAGTCAATGTCATGGGAAAAGATGGAATGGTCAGACAATTTAATGCCATCGATTTATCTATAACAAATGGCAAAGATGTGGTGTTGCCTGGTGTTGATAATACAAATCAGGATTATTCGATCACATTCTATGGATTGGGTTGGGGGCATGGCGTCGGAATGGCGCAGGACAGTATAATAGCAATGGGAAACGAGGGATTTAACTACGAGTACATGCTGAATTACTTTTTTACGGATATTGAAATCAAAGAATGGAATGATTGATCGGAGGGGATATGCACATCAATGAATTTGACTATGAACTGCCCCTTGAGCTTATTGCTCAGCATCCTGCAGAAAAAAGAGACCATTCCAGGCTTATGATTCTCGACAGAAAATCCGGAACAATAGAGCATCGATATTTTTATGAAGTGTTGGATTTCTTAAAGCCTACGGACTGCCTTGTCTTAAACCGAAGCAAGGTAATACCTGCAAGGCTTTTTGGTTTGAAGAAAGACACGGGTGCCAAAATCGAGTTTTTATTGATTAAAAGGAAAGATGGGGATATTTGGGAAACTTTGGTCAAACCTGGGAAAAAACTAAAACCAGGAGATCATGTCGTTTTTTTGGAAAATCCTTATTTTGGTGCGGAGATATTAGACTATGGCGAAGAGGGAACAAGAATAATTCGATTTGAATATCAAGGGATTTTCATTGAACGACTGGCGGATTTGGGGAAAATACCGCTTCCGCCATATATAGATAGAGAAAGCACTAAGGAAGATGGCGTTAGATATCAAACGGTTTATTGCAGTGAGGAGGGTTCTGTGGCTGCACCGACCGCAGGACTTCACTTCACAGAAGACCTGCTTGAAAAAGCGCGGCAAAAGGGAGTGAAAATTGCTTTTGTCACACTTCATGTTGGAATTGGAACATTCAGACCTGTAAAATGCGAAATCGTAGAAGAGCATAAAATGCATTTTGAGGAATATGAGATCGACAATGAAAATGCAGAAATCATAAACCAAACTCACATCAACGGAGGAAGAGTCATATCTGTTGGGACAACATCAACAAGAACTTTGGAAAGTGCCGCTAAACTGGATCCGAAAACCAGCAAATGGCTGGTCAGCGCTGGAAGCGGCAGCACAGGCATATTTATTTATCCCGGTTATGAATTTAAAATCATTCAGGGATTGATAACCAATTTTCATTTGCCGAAATCGACTTTGCTTATGCTTGTTTCTGCCTTATATGCTAAAGAACCTGTTTTAGATGCGTATAAGCTTGCAGTACAAATGAAGTATAGGTTCTTCTCCTATGGAGATGCTATGCTTATCATATAAATTAGGAGTATGTTTCATGAATGCAGTTACATTTGAGTTAATAAAAACAGATGAAAAAACAAAAGCTAGAAGAGGAAGGCTTCATACACCCCACGGAATTATTGAAACACCGGTATTCATGCCTGTTGGGACGGCAGGGACTGTAAAAGCGATGCGGCCTGAAGAAGTTAAAAACATGGGTGCAGAAATCATTCTGGCAAACACCTATCACCTTTACTTGCGCCCGGGGCATGAAGTCGTAAGAGAAGCAGGGGGTCTTCATCGTTTTATGAATTGGGATCGTGCGATCCTGACGGATAGCGGAGGATTTCAAGTTTTCAGCCTTAACTCTCTCAGAAAAATAACAGAGGAAGGTGTAGCATTTAAATCCCATATCGACGGTTCCGCTCATATGCTGACACCGGAAAAATCCATGGAAATACAAGAAGCTTTGGGGTCTGATATCATCATGGCTTTTGATGAATGTGCTCCTTATCCGGCTGACAGAGAGTATGTCAAAAGGTCCTTAGAACGTACAACAAGATGGCTAAAACGTTGCAAGGAGTATCACAAAGCTACAGATCGTCAATCCTTATTTGGTATCATGCAGGGCGGCATGCATAATGATTTGAGGCGGGAAAGCGCATTGCAGATCGTTGAACTTGATCTTCCAGGGTATGCGATCGGCGGGCTTTCCGTAGGAGAACCAAAACCTTTGATGTACGATATACTTGATTCTTCGGTCGACTATCTTCCACGACATAAACCGCGATATTTGATGGGTGTTGGGAGCCCGGATTGTCTTTTCGAAGGAGTCGAAAGGGGAATCGATATGTTTGACTGCGTATTGCCTACCCGTATCGCCCGCCATGGCATGGCTATGACTGCAACTGGAAAAGTTAATATAAAGAATGCGAAGTACGAAAGAGATTTTGGCCCGCTTGACACAGAATGTGATTGTTATACTTGCAGGAATTATTCAAGAGCTTATTTAAGGCATTTATATAAAGCAGAAGAGATCCTGTCGGCAATGTTGATTACAAATCATAATCTGCATTTTCTCATCGGTACCATGAAAAAAATGCGTTTAGCTATCGAAGAAGATAGATTTTCTGAATATAAAAAAGAATTTTTTAACAAATACGGAGAATTTTAATGAAAATTTGCGAGCATAGCCAGTACTGTGGCGGGTGCATTTATCAAGGGATCCCATACGAAAAACAAATCCAGATAAAGCAGAATGAAGTTGATGCGATGTTGAAAAAAAGTGACATCTTACCAGAAATCAATCTTGGTTTTGTACCGGCGCCTTTCCAATATCGTTACAGAAATAAAATGGAATATACCTTCGGAGACAGATGCAAAGGAGGGGACACGACCTTAGGGATGCATCAGAAGGGTCACTTCATGAACATAGTTACAGTTGATGAATGTCAGCTGGTACCTATCGAATTCAATCTAATATTAAAGGGCACTCTTGATTATTGTCTGGAAAAAGGATATTCAAAATATAACAAGAAAAGCCATGAAGGCCTTTTGAGGCATTTCATTATCAGAAAAGGGATCAGAACAGAAGAACTTCTATTGAATATCGTTACATCAACGCAAGGCGAATTTGATGACGCTTCCTTTGTTTCAGCGATGTTAAGCCTTAGTAAAAATTTTTCATCATCGATAGTTGGGATCCTTCATACCTATAATGACAATATTGCAGACACAGTACAATGCGACAGGCAGGAAATATTATATGGACGAGATTACTACAATGAAAGGATCATGGACCTTGAATATCGCGTCAGTGCATTCAGTTTTTTTCAAACAAATGTCGAAGCAATAGAAAGGCTTTACAAAGAAGCATTGTCCATGCTTGATGACATTTCGGGCAAGATTGTTTTTGACCTGTATTGCGGGACAGGGACGATTACCCAAACCCTTGCTACAAAGGCAAAGAAAGCTTTTGGTGTCGAAATAGTCCATGATGCAATTGGTGCGGCCGTTGAAAATTCGAAACTGAACGGTTTGGCTAATTGTGAATTCATCGAGGGTGATGTTCTATCTGTTATTGAACATATCCAAAGCAAACCTGATGTTATTGTATTAGACCCGCCCAGAGTTGGGATCCACCAAAAAGCCCTTGATAAGATTTTGAATTATCAGGTAGACCAGATATTATATATTTCCTGCAATCCGAAAACGATGGTTCTAAATATGATGCAAATGAAACAATCTGGCTACAAAATCAGCAAGTTTAAAGCCTACGATAATTTTCCGGGCACCAAGCATATCGAAGCTGTAGCGTTGCTAACGAAGTAAGCATTTGCTCGTCTTGTGTAAAGCTAATCAAAAGGAATCGAAAGAAGGTATAAATGCTCATTTAAATTTATTCTACCTAACCGATCGAAGTTCGAAATCAGGTTTTTTCATTTTAGTATGCTTTTTATTAAGGCTGGTGACAATATTTTCAAATAATAGAGTATCGCTGTACAATTATGTTCGAGGTTGTTTTATATATATATCACTATTTAATATGTGACTTTATATAAAACAGCCTCTTTTATTGTTCATGTTTCCTCTGACATTCTGGTTACCTGCTCCTTATTAAAAATTAATTAATCCTTGTATAGTTATTGACATATGCCAAATATAATTTATAATAAGTTTATAAATAGCATATGCCAAATAATTAGTTTACGCATTGCATAATAAGGGAACGATAAATAATGAACAAATAGAAAGGAGAAAGAAAAATGCCAAGAAGAGATGGAACAGGGCCTATAGGACAAGGAACCATGACTGGTAGGGGATTGGGATTTTGTTCCGGAGCTGATACACGCGGATCCGGATTTGGGATCGGCCGTAAATATGGCTGTGGTCTGGGATTCGGAATGGGCGCGGGAAATGGCTGCAGAAAAGGATTCGGAAGATATTTTGCAGGTCAGGTTACAGAAACAATAAACAAAGACAGACTTACGAAGGAAAGAGATTTTCTTCAAAACAGACTGGATGAAATCAAGAAGCTGTTGGATCAAACGGAATAGCAAATCAAGTAAAAGAAAATAATAGGGGGAACCCTATTATTTTCTGAAGTAATGAGGAGGATACAGTATGAAAATAGCATTGCCAGTCGAGAATAAATCAATAGATGGTGAGATATGCATATCGTTTGGACGCACACCATATTTTCTGATTTATGATACTGAAACAAAAGACAGTATTTTTTTAGATAATGCGGCTGCAGCCAGCCAAGGTGGGGCCGGGATCAAAGCAGCACAAACTTTAGTTGATAGTGAAGTTGAGGCACTAGTAACACCGCGTTGTGGAGAAAATGCCGCACAGGTCTTACAAGCGGCGGACATAAAAATTTTCAAATCCATCTACAAATCAACAAAGGAAAATATCGACGCTTTTCTTGGAGGGAAATTGCCATTGCTGAATGAGATACATGCGGGCTTCCATGGGGGTAAATAATATGAAAATAGCTGTTCTAAGCGGCAAGGGGGGAACCGGCAAAACATTAGTTTCCGTTAATCTGGCTGCTGCAGCGAAAGAATCAATTTATATTGATTGTGATGTTGAAGGACCAAACGGATATCTATTTTTTAAACCTCAAAATGTTGATACTAAAAAAATTGCGATTAAAATTCCCTGTGTTGACGAGAAACTATGCAATGGTTGCAGAAAATGTGTTGATTTTTGCAAATTTAATGCATTGGCTTATATTGGAACTAAAATATATGTTTTCGAAGAGGTTTGTCATTCCTGTGGTGGTTGTGTTTTAGTATGTCCAGAGAAAGCCTTCGTGGAAAAAGATAAAATCATAGGGGAAATACAAAAGGGGAATTCTGATAATGTCACAGTTTATACAGGGATATTGAACATAGGTGAAGCTTCCGGAATTCCGATTATAAAAAAACTACTTCATGAAAGTAGTGATGCAGAAAAACTTACTTTTATTGATTGCCCTCCTGGAAGCGCCTGCATCGTGATGGAGAGCATTAAAGAAGCTGATTATTGCATTCTCGTGGCTGAGCCAACGATATTTGGTTCTCATAATTTGAATCTGGTTTATGAATTAGTAAAACTATTTAACAAACCGCATGGCGTAATTCTAAATAAAACCCAAAACGGTTACAACCCATCCGAAGAGCTATGCAGAGAAAAAGGCATTAATATACTTGGCTCGATCCCTTTTGATAACGAACTGGGTTCCATTAACTCAAACGCTTTGATTTTAGCGCGGGAAAATATTAAATTTAAAAACATGTTTGATTCCCTGCTTGAAAGTGTTATGAAGGAGGCGCTGAATGAAGCAATTACTAATTCTTAGCGGCAAAGGCGGCACCGGGAAAACAACCGTAGCCGGCGCTTTCATAAAACTTTCAAAAGCTGAAGCCTACGCAGATTGTGATGTAGATGCACCGAACTTGCATCTGATTTTAAAGCAACCTACAGAGCCTATCAAAAAAGATTATTTTGGCTTGCCCAAGGCGGAAATAAATGCTGATATTTGTATAAAATGTGATTTATGCATAAATAATTGCCGGTTTGAAGCAATCAAAAAAAGCGAAATATATCAAGTTGATTCTTTTGCTTGCGAAGGCTGTGGAGTCTGTAAGGCAATTTGTCCTGTTGATGCGATATTATTAAAACCGGCCATTGCCGGAGAATTGATGCTTTACATCAATGATGATCACGTCTTTTCAACGGCTCAGCTTAAGATGGGTAGCGGCACTTCCGGGATGTTGGTTACAGAGGTCAAGAAGCAATTGATAACCACTGAAAGACATCCTGAACTGACTGTCATCGATGGTTCACCCGGAATCGGATGTCCGGTCATAGCTTCCATCAGCGGAGTCGATTTGGTATTGATCGTTGCCGAACCGTCCGTCTCAGGCATCAAGGATATGGAACGTATCATTAAGACGGCGGAAGCTTTTCATACCAAGGTAGCAGTCTGCATCAATAAATTTGATACAAACATTCTGAATACTGAATGTATCGAACAATACTGCACTGAAAAGAGCATTGATTATGTGGGGAAAATACCTTTTGATAAAGATGCAGTTAAAGCAATCAATAATGGGTTGACCATTATCGATCTGGACTGCTCATCAGGTAGAGCAGTTAGAGAAGTTTTTATCAACACGATGAAGTTATTCTGATATAAAAAATAAAGGAGATTTGTAATGAGTGACAATTGGGGTAAATGCAGTGTAGAAAACGCAGATGGAAACGATCCGCAGGATTTTTCGGCGGACTTGAACGAGTTGAGCAGCGTAAAAAAGGTCATCGGTGTTGTCAGCGGAAAAGGCGGCGTTGGCAAATCCTTGGTAACCTCCATGCTTGCAGTAACGATGAACAGAATGGGTTATTCAACCGGCATACTGGATGCCGATTTGACTGGGCCCTCTATCCCTAAGGCTTTTGGCATTCAGGGGAAAGCAATCGGAAATGAATTGGGCTTGTTCCCGATCAAGAGCAAGACCGGTATCGACATCATGTCGATCAATCTGTTATTGGAGAATGACTCGGATCCTGTTGTATGGCGAGGCCCTATGATTGCCAATACCGTCAAACAATTCTGGACAGATGTCATTTGGCATGATTTGGATTTCATGTTCATCGACATGCCGCCAGGCACAGGAGACGTGCCTCTGACAGTATTTCAATCCATTCCTGTTGACGGAATCGTCGTAGTAACAACTCCCCAGGAGCTTGTTTCGATGATAGTAACCAAAGCAGTCAAGATGGCGGAAATGATGAATGTGCCTATTTTGGGACTGATTGAAAACATGTCTTATTTTAAATGCCCTGATACAGGAAAGGATTATCAGATATTTGGAAACAGCCATATAGAAGAGATTGCTGAAAAGCATGGTCTGAGTATACTGGCTAAACTTCCGATCGATCCTGACATGGCATTATCATGTGATAAAGGCGTGATAGAATTATATGATGACACTAACTTTATGTATGCAGCTGAAATGTTAGAAAAAAATAATGAGAAAGAGAAGGATGAAGAAATGATAAAAATAGCCGTAGCATGTGAGTACGATATGGTAACTGAACACTTTGGACATTGTATCAATTTTAATATTTATGAAACGAAAAATTGTCAAATCATTCAATGTGAATCCATACCTAATCCGGGTCATAGGCCGGGATTCTTACCTAATTTCCTGAATGACATGGGCGTGGGCGTAGTTATTTCAGGCGGTATGGGTGGCGGAGCTATAGATATTTTCAATGAAAAAGGGATTGAAGTGATCGTTGGCGCAACCGGAAACGCGGAAGCAGCAGCAGTTGCTTATCTGCAAGGATTATTGAAATCAACAGGATCCGTTTGCCATCAACATATGCATCATGACGAATGCGGGCATTAAATTAATATTATCACGATAATTTAAGCATGAACGTATAAAACGAGGTTTTAGCTCGAGTTAAAACCTCGTTTTAATTTATTTTGCACAATATTTCTCGACACGTTATTCCCTACTACAATAGAAATAATATATAATCATTATTAGTCGTATATTTCGAAATCGATCGCATAATATTTCATTGAGGAGGTCGTAAAAAACATGGCAAAGTTCATATCGTGGAACGTAAATGGTCTCAGGGCCTGCATGGATAAAGGATTCATGGATTTCTTCAATTCTATAAGCGCAGATGCCTTTTGCATTCAGGAAACAAAACTGCAGGAAGGCCAAATCGATCTGTCTATAAAAGGATATTATCAATATTGGAATTATGCTGATAAAAAAGGATATTCAGGAACTGCTGTTTTTTCGAAGATGAAGCCGCTAAATATTAATTACGGAATTGGACATGAAATATTTGACAAGGAAGGCCGTGTGATCGCTTTGGAATTTGAAGATTACTTTCTTGTCAATATTTATTCGCCTAATTCGCAAAGGGGGCTGGCTCGTTTGGATGATAGGATGATTTGGGAAAATCATTTGCTTTCGTATTTGAAATCTTTAGAAAAGGACAAACCAGTGATTCTATGTGGTGATTTGAATGTAGCACATAAGGAAATAGATTTGAAAAATCCTGCTGCGAATAAAAAAAATGCAGGCTTTACAGATGAAGAACGTTCTAAATTTGATTTTTTGCTGAAATCGGGGTTCATTGATACCTTCCGTTATTTCAATCCGGATAAAAGAGACGCTTATACATGGTGGTCCTATATGTTCAATGCGCGGCAAAACAATGCAGGCTGGCGCATTGACTACTTTTGTGTTTCAGAGATTCTACGTGATAGAATTAAAAGCTCGGAAATCTATTCAGAAGTCATGGGGTCTGATCATTGTCCTATCTCCTTAATTTTCGATTAAGCAAAGTTTATAAAATTCAAAATTTTCAAATGTTGGCTTTTTTATCGAGCCCTTTCGGGGTATATTAACTGTAACGGTTATAATTTTATAATCATTACAGTTTATTTTTAAAAGGGAATAAATATGGAAACATCATTTGAAGGGCTGAAAGCAGAATTAAAGAAAAGAAATATTCAGATATCCTATCAACGTTTGAAGGTAATCGAGTATTTGATGAACAATCAATGCCATCCAACCGTTGAAAGGATATTCAGCGATTTGCAGAAGGAAATTCCGACATTGTCAAAAACGACGATTTATAACACCTTAAAAATGCTGATCGATGAAGGCCTGGCGCGTTTGATCACCATCGAAGACAACGAAACCAGATATGATATCGTCATCGAAAACCATGGGCACTTTAAATGCGAATCCTGCGGACAGATTTATAATTTCGATGTTGATTTCGATTCGTTGGGATGCGATGATTTGGAAGGATTCAAAATTCTGGACAAGGATGTATACTTCAAGGGGATCTGTCCAAGATGCCTTTAGTATATTAATAAAAACTATCAAAATAAACAAGGAGGTTGATATTATGGAAGAAATGAAATGCCCGGTCACGGGAAAAACCAAAAATCCCACAGCTGGCGGCGGCCCCTCGAATAGAGACTGGTGGCCAAATCAATTGAACCTGAAGATACTTCATCAGAATTCATGCCTGTCTAATCCTATGGACTCCGATTATAAATATGCTGAGGAATTCAAAAAACTGAATTTGGAAGAGATCAAGAAGGATCTATGTGAATTGATGACGGACTCACAGGATTGGTGGCCTGCGGATTACGGCCATTACGGCCCGCTATTCATCCGAATGGCATGGCATAGCGCCGGAACCTACAGAATATCCGACGGCCGTGGAGGAGCAGGGGATGGAACTCAACGTTTTCCGCCTCTCAGCAGCTGGCCTGACAATGTAAATCTGGATAAAGCCCGCCGGCTCCTTTGGCCGATAAAAAAGAAATATGGAAAGAAGATCTCCTGGGCGGACCTTATGATCCTGGCGGGCAACTGTGCACTGGAGTCGATGGGAGTAAAGACTTTCGGCTTTGCAGGAGGACGTGAAGACGTTTGGGAACCGCAGGAAGATGTGTACTGGGGTTCAGAAAGTGAATGGCTTGGAGACAAGAGATATTCGGGCGACAGAGATCTCGAAAACCCTCTTGCAGCCGTGCAGATGGGGTTGATTTATGTGAATCCAGAAGGACCGAACGGTATGCCGGATGCAGTCGCCTCCGGCCGGGATGTTCGGGAAACATTTGCCCGTATGGCCATGAATGACGAGGAGACTGTTGCGCTGATCGCTGGCGGGCACACCTTCGGCAAATGTCATGGAGCAGGTCCGGCCACTCATGTAGGCCCTGAACCGGAAGCTGCAGGCTTGGAAGAGCAGGGATTGGGCTGGAAGAGCACTTTTGGCAGCGGAAAAGCCGGGGATGCGATCGGAAGCGGTCTTGAAGGCGCATGGAAGCCAAACCCGACTAAATGGGATATGGGATATCTAAATACTTTGTTTAAATACGACTGGAATTTGATCAAAAGTCCTGCCGGCGCATGGCAATGGATCCCTTCAGATCCTGAGGCGTCCAAAACAGTCGTTGACGCCCATGACCCGACGAAAAGGCATGCACCTATGATGACTACGGCTGATCTTTCACTTAGAATGGACCCGATCTATGGGCCAATTGCCAAACGTTATCTTGCCAATCCGGAAGAATTTGCAGATGCTTTCGCTCGTGCATGGTTCAAGCTGACGCACCGTGATATGGGGCCACGAACCAGGTACCTCGGCCCTGAAGTGCCAGCAGAAGAACTCATCTGGCAGGATCCGGTACCGAAAGTGGATCATGAACTGATAAACGATAACGATATAGCAGATCTCAAAGCGAAAATCATCGGACTGGGTCTACCTGTCTCCAAGCTGGTCTCAACCGCTTGGGCTTCCGCTTCCACATTCAGGGGTTCTGACAAGAGGGGCGGCGCGAACGGAGCTCGTATACGGCTTTCTCCGCAGAAGGATTGGGAGGTCAATCAACCAGTCCAGCTTCAATCGGTCCTGTCGAATCTTGAACAAATACAAGCGGAATTCAATAATAAACAAACTGGGAACAAGAAAGTTTCACTTGCCGATTTGATAGTCCTTGGCGGATGTGCAGGAATTGAATTGGCTGCAAAAAATGCCGGAATCGATTTAAAAGTGCCTTTTGCACCTGGTCGTACGGATGCTAGTCAAGAAATGACGGATGCTAAGTCGTTTGCAGTTCTAGAACCAAAAGCAGACGGATTCAGAAACTATGTCAAAGACAAGTTTTCAGTTTCAACCGAAGAACTGCTTGTCGATAAAGCTCAGTTGCTGAATTTGACTGCACCGGAAATGACAGTTCTTCTTGGAGGCCTAAGGGTTCTAAATGCGAACTTTGCTCAATCTCCGCATGGTGTTTTCACCAAAAGGCCTGAAACACTCACCAATGACTTTTTCGTCAACTTGCTTGATATGAATACTGTTTGGACGCCGACTACGGATGAGAGAGCTGAATTTGAAGGTCGGGATCGAGCAACTGGAGAAGTTAAATGGACCGGAACCCGGGTCGATCTAATATTTGGATCAAATGCTCAGCTTCGGGCCATATCAGAAGTTTATGCATCTGATGATTCAAAAGAGAAATACATCAAGGACTTTGTATCTGCCTGGAACAAAGTCATGAATGCAGACCGCTTCGATCTTGCATAAGAATAATATATGATAGGATGAAGGAGGCAGGCAGGCTTGAAATGGCATTCCATAAAAAGAGTCATATATGTGTGCATTGGTTCCATGTTTTTGACATTTGGAGTAATTGGCATATTTTTACCGGTTATACCAACGACGCCATTTCTTCTGCTCGCATCCTTCTTCTATTTTCGAAGCTCGGAACGGATGTATCATTGGTTGATCAATCATAAGATACTTGGAGCCTATATTTATTGTTATCTGAAATATAAAGCCATACCGATAAAGACCAAAATCGGAGCCATTATATTTCTTTGGTCGACTTTATGTATATCCATGGTTCTAATTGATTCGTTGCATGTAAGAATTTTCCTGACGGTGGTGGGCATTGCAGTTTCTGTACATCTTCTATTATTGAAAACGATCACACGGGAAGAGTTGGAAACATATCATAATATGGAAATAATTGCTCAGAAGTGAATAACGGAGGTGAATAATATGCCAGACTTTGGACATCCTTTTTCAGGATTAAAGAAAGAAAATAAAATCAGTGAACAGGAACTGATCAGATCCATAAGATTTATGATCGCTGCTGAATATGAAGCTATTCAGCTTTATATGCAATTGGCGGAATCAACAGACAATAAACTTGCCATCGAGGTGCTTACTGATATCGCCAACGAAGAGAAAGTACATGCAGGAGAGTTTTTAAGATTGCTGAAAGAGCTGGATCCCGAGGAAGAAAAGTTTTATGCTGAAGGCGCAGAAGAAGTTGAAGAAGAAATAGAAAAATTGAATTGTAAATAACATCACTTATTTGAAATACTGGGAGGTGAGTTTTACTGCACCTCCCAGTATTATATCCAAAATTCAAACGATTGATATTTTCAAATCACAAGGATTTGGACAAACCCGGGGTGACACTAAATGATAGACAAGATAATGATATTATTGATCCTTGTTATGCTTAACGCTTTTTTCTCAGCAGCAGAAATTGCGCTGGTATCCTTGAACGATAACAAGATCAAGGTAATGGCGGATAACGGAAACGTGAAAGCGAGGCAGCTTGTGAAGCTGTTGAGTGAGCCAACCAGGTTTTTAGCGACAATACAAATTGGCATTACTCTGGCAGGGTTCCTTGCCAGTGCATTCGCAGCAGAAAGCTTCGCAGATCCTTTAGTAGCCTATATCAAATCATATGACGTGCCTATAGCAGAAGGTGTTCTAAAAGCGACGACTGTTCTGATCATTACGATAGTATTGGCGTATATGACTTTAGTTTTTGGCGAGCTGGTCCCCAAGAGAATAGGCATGCAAAAGTCAGAAGGTATCGCGTTTGCAGTTGTAAGACCAATTACTGTATTGGCCAAAATTGCAAGCCCTTTTGTTAAGCTGCTAACAATATCTACCAACTTCATTCTGCGGATTTTAAGATTTGATCCTCATGCTGACGAGGAGAATGTCACGGAAGAAGAAATCAGAATGCTGATCGATGTCGGAGAAGAAAGAGGCGCTATCTTTGAACATGAAAAATTCATGATCAATAATATTTTTGAATTCAACAATAAAACAACTGAGGATATTATGATTCATAGACTTGAAATGGTATCAATGCCTGTTTCCACAAATTTGAGCGATACATTGCGAATCATCGGGCATAAAAAACATACCCGAATTCCGGTTTATGAAAATGAAATAGATAATATTGTAGGCATATTATATGTTAAAGATCTTCTAAAACTGATCGATAATAAGCAACTGATAGAAGAATTCAGCTTAAAGCAATATATAAGAAAACCTTTGTTTGTTCAGAAAAATAAAAAAATCGATGAGTTGTTTATGGAATTGCAGAAAACCCGAAACCAGTTTGCGATTGTGATCGATGAGTATGGCGGAACTGAGGGTATCATTACCCTGGAAGATTTAATGGAAGAGATCGTTGGAGATATATTTGATGAGGATGATGAGATCGAGACTGACATTATTAAGATTGATGAATATACCTATGAAGTTGACGGATTGATCCGGCTGGATGAACTGGAAGAAACATTCGACATCGAATTCCCTGTTGAGGAATTTGAAACTTTAAGCGGCTTCCTCATTGATCTGCTGGGTGGGATCCCAATAAAAAATGAACATATAGAAGCTGAATATATGAACCTAAGATTTGAAATTGTTGATTTTACAGAAAAAAGAATTGAAAAGGTCATTGTACATATCGAAAACATGAAAAACATTCCCAACGACAGCGAAATTGGTTCAGCAGGAGTATAAAAAACGGATCATCTATGGATAAAATAAAGGAATTTCAGACATATTTATATGATTGGTACAAGAAGTCAGCCCGAGATCTGCCCTGGAGAAACACAGACGATCCTTATAGAATATGGATCTCAGAAATAATGCTGCAGCAAACCCGGGTGGATACGGTCATACCCTATTATAATAAATTTATAGATAAGATTCCGACTGTTGAAGACCTGGCATCAATAGAAGAAGACCTTCTTCTGAAGCTATGGCAAGGGCTTGGGTATTACACCAGGGCAATAAATCTAAAAAGGGCAGCTTTGATCATCGTTAAAGAATATAACGGCATCATTCCATCCAGCAAGGAAGCATTGGTTTCGCTGCCGGGTATCGGCAGTTATACAGCAGGAGCCATGCTGTCGATAGCTTTCAGCCAGAGAGTCCAGGCAGTAGACGGAAATGTGCTTCGTATTCTTGCGAGGGTTTATGGGATCAGAGAAGATATCAAGGAACCCGCAATCAAAAAAATGCTTACGAATATAGCAGAAGGACTGATTCCAGCTGAAAATCCTGGAGATTTCAATCAGGCTCTTATGGATCTGGGAGCAACCATCTGTCTGCCGGCTGGGGAACCAAAATGCTCTGAATGCCCGGTTAGAAACTTATGCGCTGCTGATCAAAATGATTTGACCAGAAATATCCCGCTAAAGATCAGAAAGAAAAACCGAGAAATAGAAAAAAGAACCGTTTTGATTTTGTCTAAAGAAAATTTATTCGCTATAAGAAAAAGGAAACCTGGAAATCTGCTGCCAAACTTATGGGAATTTTTGAACTTTGAAGGTCATCTGACCGAAGAGGAAAGCCATCAAATTATTAAGAATTTAGGGCTCACAGTTCTTGATATGCAGCCGATCTTAAAATCCAAGCACATATTCACCCATTTGGAATGGCATATGATAGGTTTCTTTATAACTGTCTCAGAACCTAAGGAATGTGCCGGTTTGATGTGGGCATCAAGGGATGAATTAAAACATCAATATTCGATTCCAACAGCATTTAAAGATTATTTGAAATATATCCTGAGCCTATCACTTGGATATGAAAATTGATCGCAAAATTATTATGCTGGATTTTTTCATCTATCAAACCATTCGTATAATCACGAGAATAATCAGGAGCGTCTAATGAGGCATTATTTTGAAGGATGGTATTTCAAACAGCAGAACAAGGGAAATGGAATCGCTTTTATTCCAGCCCTTCATATGAATGATACCGAACGGTCGGCGTCGCTTCAGGTTATATTGCCTGAACGAAGCTTCCATCTTGCTTATCCAAAGGAGGCACTACACATCATCAATCGAAAAGAACCGGCGATTCAATTGGGCGATAATCATTTCTCCGCTGAGGGAATCCGGATAAATATTAAAACGGATGAATTGAAGGCTGAAGGGAAACTGAACTTTGGGCCTTTCAATCGGATCCGATATGATGTGATGGGCCCTTTCAAGTTTGTACCACTCATGGAATGCCGGCATAGTGTGTTCAGCATGAAACATGAAGTCTCCGGCTTTCTTAAAGTCAATGATAGATCCATGGATTTTAGCGATGGAAAAGGATATATTGAAGGAGATCGTGGACGTTCGTTCCCGAAACGGTATTTGTGGACACAGTGCTTTTTTACAGATGGATCCTTGATGCTGGCTGTTGCTGATATACCATATTTAAACGGATATTTTACCGGAATCATCGGCATCATCAATTATCGGGGCGCTGAATATCGTATAGCTACATATCTTGGCGCAAGAGCTGAATACATCCAAAAAGAGAACATTCTTATTCATCAAGGGGATCAGACATTGGCGGTCAATTTGCTGGAAGAACGCGGAGAAATCCTGAAGGCACCGGTTTTAGGCGCGATGAATAGGATCATTCGCGAAAATTTAAGCTGCAAGGTCCATTATAAATTCAAAAGAAGGAACGAAGTTCTGTTCGACTTTTACAGCGACCTTGCCAGCTATGAATACGAGTATCATTAATTGATTTGAAAGGTGGTTATCATTGTCCAGTGTTTATATAGGACTGATCATAGGATTGCTTATATTGGTCAAAGGCGCTGACGTCATGGTTGACGCTGCATCAAAAATTGCACAGATCTTGCATGTGCCTTCTTATGTCGTGGGATTGCTGATCGTCTCCATCGGGACAAGCATGCCGGAAACGGCTATCAGCATCATATCCGGGATCGAAGGAAGAAATCTTATCACCCTTGGCAATGTTGTCGGTGCAAATACACTAAACATAGCGGTCGTGTTGGGTCTTACAGCACTTGTTTTCCCACTGGATGTCGATACGGAGGTCCCAAGAAGACAATTGTCCCTATATATCATCATTGAACTCTCCGTTGTAATGATGCTCTATACGTCAAATACATTTTCGAGAGCGGAAGGCGCGATCCTGACATTTGGAATGGTGCTTTTTATCTTTTATGTTCTTCGAAAAACGCAAAGGCTATCAGAAAAGGAGAAACCTGAAACAGAATTAGAGGACGAAATATTTGAGTATATCGAAGGGCACGATGTACTTGCAGAATCTCTGGCCGATGTACCGGAACATAAAACTCTGCCTGATCGACATGATAAAAGCGTATCTATGCCAAGGCAGACAGTTTTATTTGTGGTTGGTCTTGCAGCATTGGTAATCGGAGCAAATATTGCCCTGGACAACGCAGTGCTGATCGCCCAAATTTTGGGCTGGAGCGAGGCATTGATAGGCATCACAGTGGTTTCTTTCGGCACTTGTCTTCCTGAATTTGTGGCTTCAATGGTGGCGGCTTTTAAAAAAGAAGAAGGGATCGCTGTCGGGAATATTGTCGGAAGCAATATTTATAACATATTGTTTGTTCTTGGTATCAGCGGTGCGATAAATCCGCTTGAATTGGTAAACAACGATATTTTTTTTGATTTTTCAATTATGATCGGGGCATCCGTTATGCTTTTGATTCCAACTTATTTTTACGGCAGAATTTCACGAATAACTGCAATTCTGTTTATTTTTTATTATGTTGTTTATCTTGCGATAAAGCTCAATCATTGAGGGTTGATGGAATGAATTACAGAATAAATAAAAAAAATAATGACAAACTTTCTGCCCTCGGATTCGGCTGCATGCGATTTCCGAAGGACGAAAAGGAAACGGAAAAACAAATAATCTACGCTATTGAAAATGGAGTGAATTATTTCGATACGGCATATATCTATCCGAATAGCGAAATGGTTTTGGGCAAGATATTATCAAAAGGCTATAGGGATCGGGTTAAAATCGCAACGAAGATGCCCCCTTACTTGATTAAAAAACATACGGATTTTGATAGGATTTTCAATGCTCAATTAGAGCGTTTGCAAACTGATCACATTGATTATTATTTGATGCACATGCTGGCGGATGTTCAGACTTGGAATAGGCTTCTAAGCTTAGGATTTTTAGACTGGGTCGAGGAGAAGAAGAAAAACAAACAAATTTTAAATCTGGGATTTTCCTATCATGGGGGCAAAGAAATATTTATCGAATTGGTCGATATTTTTGATTGGGATTTTTGCATGCTCCAATATAATTATTTAGACGAGAATAAACAGGCTGGTAAAACCGGGTTGGAATATGCCTATGGAAAAGGGCTTCCCATCATTGTAATGGAACCTCTCCGCGGTGGAAAACTGGTGGCGAATTTACCAAGCGAAGTTTATTCTCTTTTTGATTCTGCTCGTATAAAAAGATCTCCTGCTGAATGGGCTTTACGTTGGGTGTGGAATCATCCGGAAGTGATGGTCGTCCTGTCCGGCATGAACTCCATGGAAATGATAAATGAAAATATCAGGATAGCATCCGACGCTGAATCAGGCGATCTCAGTCAGACCGATCTCGAAATTTTCGATAAGGTCCAAAGAATTTTAGAGGAAAAAACAAAGGTTCCCTGCACCGGATGCAATTACTGCATGCCGTGTCCCTCAGGCGTTGATATACCAACTTGTTTTGCTTGTTACAACGACATTGAAATTGAAGGCAAAATCTCAGCATTGAAAAAGTATATCATGCTGACAAGTCTCAAAACTCAAAAGATGAATGCCTCATTATGCACTAAATGTAAAAAATGTGAAAATCATTGTCCGCAAAAAATCATGATCAGCGAAGAAATGACCAAAGTTGCAAATACCTTGGAAGGAATATACTTCAAACCTCTGATATCTTTAATAAGATGGTTTATGAGATTATAATATCGGTATAATAAAATAAAACGGATAAAACGTATCGGGGTAAAATGAAGAATAAAATGAAAGAAAAAGAAGAGCAAGAGCAAAGAGCTTCAGGGGATATTCATAATCTGTACGAAGTCAGTGTCAAATTCCACGGCCACAGTTGTCCGGGGCTGGCCATCGGGGTCAGAGCCGCTGCTGAAGCTGTCAAAATCATGGGCATATCCTATTCAAAGGATGAAGAAATCGTATGCATCACCGAAAATGATGCTTGCGGTGTGGATGGCATACAAAGAATATTAGGCTGTACAACAGGCAAAGGGAATTTGATCTTAAGGATGCGAGGAAAGCATGCCTATTCGTTCTTTAATAGAAAGACAGGGGATGGTATTCGATTGGTACTGAAAGAATTGCCGAAGACAGTAACCGGGGAAACAAAACAAAAATATATTCTTGAAGCGCCCGTTGAAGAGATATTTGATGTTTTAAAACCCAAATACAGCCTGCCTGAGAAAGCAAAAATATTTCAGTCCGTTGTATGCGAAGAGTGTGGGGAAAGTACTGCCGAACCCTATATTCGGCTGGAAAATGGAAAAAAGCTTTGTTTGGATTGTTATTCCAAATACGATCGAACATGAATGTTTTTCGTCCTTGGACAATTTTATGAACCAGACCAAAACAAAGCGCCACATTTGATAGAAAATTCAGATATATGTTGTGGTCGATCGTGCCGTAGGCTATAATTAACAAAACAGATCGTAAAAAGCAAAAAGTCAGAAGCATAAAACAGGAGGGACAATGATGAACATATTACACTATGCGATTGAAATGGAACAAGAAGGTGAAAAATTTTACAGAGATCAAGCTGAAAAAAATAAAAATACTCATTTGCAAAAGATATGCATCTCGCTGGCGGAAGATGAAAAAAGTCATGCCGGGATTTTGCAGAACAAATTGAACTCCTTGAAGTTCGAACTGAAAGATACCGTTTTAAATACTGATTATAAAAGTTTATTTAAAGAGGCAGAAGATATTAAAATTGAAAGCAAGGAAATGCCAAGCCAGTTTGATTTTTATCGAAGAGCAACCGAAATGGAAAAAAAGAGCATAGAACTATACAAAGATTTATTGTCGAAAGCACAAGAGGATCAGGAAAAAGAGATATTCATATTTCTGATCAAGCAAGAAGAACAGCATTATGAACTTTTAGACAGTTTAGCGGAAATGTTAAGAAAGTCGGAAGAATGGGTCGAGTTTGCGGAATTTGGCATGAGAGACGAATATTGATCAATGAATCATACAACCTGATTCTGCATTGCGGTAAATATTAACGATTACATGAATAAAGGAGGCGAAATATGAAAAAATATCTCATTTCGATTTTACTCAGTTTGCTGATGATCGTTGGAATACCAACTATGCAAGGGCCGACGTATGGGGCTGTCAGCAGTGATAGTGAAACAGTTTTTGAAAATATCGATTATCAAAAGTCCCCTGATATCCGGGTGATCCTTGACGGAGAGCAGCTGCTTTTCGACGTGGATCCGCAAATCATCCAAGGAAGGACTTTAGTGCCGATGCGGATCATTTTTGAAGCCTTCGGGCTTACCGTGAATTGGGATGAAATCAATAATGTTGCAGAAGGGACGACAACAGGGACTTCCATTTCATTTACCATAGGCAGCACTATCGCCATTGTCAATGGGGAAGAGAAGGTCCTTGATGTCCCTGCAAAAATCATTGAAGAAAGAACCATGATTCCACTCCGATTCCTTTCTGAAAATATGGGTTATCATGTTGTATGGGTGGGCAATTCAAACCTCATACTATTGAGTCAGGACGACATCATTGAATGGCGCTATGAAGGTTATGAAACAGTTGAACCCTATAAGGAGTATGAAAGCAAATATATCAATGGTGAAAAAACAGCAATAACACGATACAATGGGATCAATCACGAAGTCAAGTTTGTAACATTATTCAGCGCTGATGGGCGTCTGGTGCCGAATGTACCGGAATTCAATATTCCGCACTACGGTACGGGCTGGTATTTACAATCGCCTTATGCAGGCAAAACCTATTGGGTCGATGTCGATAAAGTGATCGGGACTTATGGGAAAAGTGAATTTTACGAACCTGGCAGCTTTGCATCCATAGAAAGCATTTTGCTTAAGGAAAGTGCCGCTACGGGGAACTATATCAAGGTCAAGGTCGATGAGCACTATTTCGATTTGGATGTGTGGAACAAGATGGGTATTCATTCAAATTCCGTTTTGAGCGCAATTCAGAACCAAAAGTTGCTGGATGGTACCGTCATTAATAGCAGCGATACAATATTTAAAGTCACAATCAATGATCAGTACAGCGGATTGATACTTTTTGGAGATTTGCTGGATCCTCTTTTAAATCCAGATAAAGGAGACATTTACACCATCTTGACAAAAGATCCAAAAGCAACCTTTAAATGGACCGACGAAACATGGCAAAGATTAAAAGGAGAAAATGCCTGGACCGGTATGACCAAAGACATGCTTCTTGTTCAAAAACAAAGCACGGCAGATAAATCCACCAAGCTTGCCACAAGGTTTTCAGTTTTCGAATTATGGGTCTATGAATACGAATATTTAGATTCGGTATATCTATTTGATAATGGCGTATTAAGCTCAATGTGGTAGTATAGCCTTACTCGAAAGAGGGGCAGGCAGATTTCTACGGAAATTGAAAGCCTGCCCATTTTAATTTGAAGGTCAGATCAGATCAAATTTAAAAAAGGCGGGATGGTGGACATGGATAAATCAATTAAAAAAGTAGTTTTTGGAGTAACAGCGGGTATTTTTATTCTGCTGGCCATGATCATTATTAACCAGTTATATCAGATATTTGTTATGACATCGGCCATCGATCCGGAGTTAGGCAAAGCGGTTACGGCATTATTAGGGCTCGTGTTCGCCATCTTGTTTTTCTTGCCGATGATTGGTTTCATCAAATTGCAGAAACCCCTCACCGTTCCGGACGAGGCAGATCAAACTGCCTATATTACTTATTTAACAATGCTTAAAAAACGTTTTGCAAAAAATAAGTATCTTATGAAAGCAGGTTATCAGTTCGATGACGCCAAACCACTTAAGGAACAAGTCCAGGAAGCGATAGATGTTTTGGATCGAGAGACATTGGATGTTATGAACGAAGCATCCTCAACTGTTTTTATTACCACAGCAGTTTCCCAGAACGGTGCATTAGACAGCCTTTTTGTCATGTACAGCGTTTCGAAGCTCATATGGAAAGTAAGCCATATCTATAATCAAAGACCAAATATCAAGGAAATTTTCTACATATATGTCAATGTTGCCGCAACGGTTCTTATGGCAAGGGAAATTGAGGATCTTGATTTTCTTGATGATGAAATCGAGCCGGTCATAGATTCTTTGATAGGTGGAACATTAAGCGCCTTTGTGCCAGGTACAACGGCAGTGGTGAACATTGTGATCAGTTCTCTGCTGCAGGGAACTGCAAATGCGTTTCTGACCCTTAGAGTCGGAGCCATCGCAAGACGATACGCATCATCTATTCAAAAAACGGATAAAAGATTGATCAAAAGATCTGCCACATTGGAAGCCGTTGTGCTTTTACGCAAGGTCGTGCAACAAAATTCTGCATCAATAGTGAAAGCATTTGCATCTGCTTCTAAAAAAGCCACTATCGATCGAACAATAGATAAAATCAAAACAGGTGCTACGAAAACAGGGGATATGGTAAAAGATCTCTTTAGCAGCAGGAAAGATTAACGGCGCATAAAGAATCGATGGAGAACGAAAAATGAATAATGAAACACTGAATAATGAAATATCTTTGACAGGCTGCACAATTCGGCCTTTGCGTGGAATTGTTTGCTTGATAGTCATCCTTTTACTAATCGCAGTCTTGTGGGTGTTGCCGGTATACGCTGCAGCATCTTCAAATGACAGCGCAGGCATTCATCTTGTTATCGACGGACGTGAGATTGGTCCGCCGGTCTCTCCGATGATAGTGAATGGCAGGACCATCGTTCCGGTACGATTGATTGCGGAAGAGCTGGGAGCAGATGTCGCATGGGACGGGGACTCCCGTACTGTAATGATCAAAAAAGGTGCTCGAGAGATACGTCTTCGGATAGATAGCTATCTTATCGAACACTCCATTGACGGATCCCCCAAATTTTATTTGAGCGATGTTGCCCCTAAAATCTATTTTGATCGCACTTTCGTGCCGCTAAGGCTTATTAGCAATGCTTTGGGTGTGGGCATAGGCTGGGATGATCCAAGCAGGACTGTGACGATAAATTCCAGGATCAACGCTGAGTTGTCATCTTTTTTTGACATGAAAATCATCTCCGTGCAAAACGGAAGCACAATATACGGGAAAACCATATTAAAATCAACTACGCCTGCCATTATTCCATTAAATGCATCCAGGTTGGATTATATTTTAATTGATCCCCGTACGGGAAAGGGGTTTGTTGTCGCCAGAGGCACTGATTTTGAAGCCTCATATGAATGGACACCATCGATGCGGGACAGGGGCCAAAGAGTTTTAATCGCCGCCTTATATGATCACAACGGATCCTTTTTATGCGGGGATGCCATAACAGTCAATATGAGTGTTATACCCGAGGTTTATTTATCTGGTCTGAAACAGGATCAAATTGTTGAGGATGCGATTAATTTAGTTCCAAATCTTAATTTTTCAGCGGCTTACGTAAAATATCAATTTACGAATATTGCTAACGGCAAAAACATATTAACACCAGAGCAGGATCCTAAGGGTATTTATCGATGGGATCCAGGCGTTGAGTATAACGGTGTCGTGGCTGTCAAAATAATCGCTTATGACGAAGAGGAAAGAGCGTATGAGTCGCCTGCCATTAGCGTTAATGTTCAAGTACCGCACAAAATTGAACTTAAAGGCGTGACGGAAAACCAAAGAATAGAAGGGTCGGTCACTTTAATAGCAACTAGAAATTTCGATGTCCTGGAAACGGAGTATATATTAAGAGATGTAAAGACCGGAATAGCGACCAGCCTCCAAAAGTCGGGGTACGGAAATTGCTTCTGGTTCCCTGGTCCGGATTTGGCGGGTGAAAAAGAGGTTTTAGTCCGGGTAAAGAGTACAGATGGGGTCTTTTATACCAGCGATGCTGTAACTGTCATGGTATCCGGATCTCCTAAAATAATTTTGCGGGGCGTAGGGCCGGGACAAATCATTACCAGATCAACTGATCTGAAGTATGCCGTAAATTTAAGCGTATTGAGTAATGTCGAATTAATGCGTGTCAAATACACCATCACAAATATAAAAGACGGCAGACAAAAAATATCGAAGGACATGAACGAAGGAACCTTCGCATTTACTTATATCCCTGATCTGGAAGATTCTGGCCAATGGCAAATATCCGCTACGGGAATCTATGGAAAAGGACTTGTTTTAAGCACGGAAAAAGTGCCGGTGACGATCTTTACCGGTAAGACTTATGGACCACAGCCAATAATAGAAAAGGACCTGTTCCTGGATCTGGCATCTTCTCTTGCAAAAGAGGATCGGATGAGATCCGGCATGTCTGCAGCTCTACAGACCGCGCAATCAATCCTGGAGACAGGATGGGGGCAAAGCGTGCCTGTTGATAAATACAACGGGCGGTTTTCGTATAATTTGTTCGGAATCAAAGGCTTCGGTCCGGCGGGATCCGTTATTTCAAACACCTGGGAAGAATACAACGGAGTATCATATCGTACGGATGCCAGCTTCAGAGCATATAATACTGTTGCTGAAAGCTGGGAAGACCATAACAAACTACTAATGACAAGGGAACGATATGCCTATTACAGAGACGTCATGTTTGACAGTACTTTGGGTGCCTGGGCTTTGAAGAGAGCCGGTTATGCCACTGATTCCCAATACCCTATCAAACTGATCAGGATAATCAGACAGTATGATCTTGAGGCTTTGGATCAGATAGCAATATAAATTGGAATGGATAGCTATAAAATAAGGAGGCGACATGAGGATGATTTTTGAAGACAGAAAAGATGCAGGAGCAAGGTTGGCTGAAGTACTGATGAAATATAAAGACGAAGACGTTATCGTCTTCGCACTTCCAAGGGGCGGCGTGGTCTTAGGCGCTGAAATTGCTGCAAAACTGCAGGTTCCTCTTGATCTTGTTATAACAAAAAAAATAGGACATCCCGGAAACCCGGAATATGCGATTTGCGCAGTAGGTGAATCCAGCCCTCCGGTCTGCAATCAAAGAGAACTGGAACATGTTGATCAGAAATGGTTTGACGCTGAAGTCCAGCGAGTAAGAGCAGAAATCCGTAGACGTAAAGAAATGTATCGTTTAAGTGGTAAGGATAAAATGCTGGAAGGAAAAATTGCAATATTGGTAGATGATGGTATTGCAACGGGATTAACTATGATGGCAGCAATTTACGAAATCAAAGCCAGGAATCCTAAAAAAATAATCGTCGCAGTTCCGGTAACACCATTGGATACAGCTCAGGAAATAAAAGAATTGGATGTTGAACTGGCGGCATTATCTATAGAAGAGAATTATCTTGGAGCGGTAGGAGCTTATTATAGGCATTTTTATCAGGTTTTAGATGAAGAAGTCATTACACTATTAAACAGGATGGATCCATATGAGCCAGAACACATTTAATCTAGTATTATCTGGTAATTAAAAATATTCAGAAAATACACTTGACAAAGGTTTTTCCATGTTGTAATATAAATTTACTTAAAGAAAAGGGGAACCTGAGTAAGTAAGTCGCTCCGAAGAACCGTTAGCAGCGATTGGAATTCTTTACTCGAAAGAGAAAGAAAAAAAGATCAAAGCGAAAGCTGAAATCAAGCATTAAGATCGTAAGATCAGATCTTGAGAAAAGAGTAAATGGTTGGACTTGAGACAATGATAAAAATATCTGAATGATAAAGTATCAGATGATCAGGTTAGGGGTAGTTAAGAAAGGAGGACGTACGCCATTGTGGTACACCTCACGAAAAGGGTAGGCAGATTTCTCCGGAAATTGGAAGCCTGCCCCTTTTCATTTTTAACGTTTACAAAACCGTATAGTTGGTATATATAAAATAACTTGTTATTTTCTGCGTTAATATATCTAACTATCAGTCAGGAGGGATATCATGAAATATGAACTTGTGAAAGACTTTCCAAATCCGATACTATTCGAAGAACAAGAACCATGCATATCGCTTTATCAGACGACCTATCGACATTCACCGGAAAGTCAACAGAATATGATCATGTTTAAAAATCTATTACAGAAGGTCGAAGATGAACTTGGATCGAAGTACAGAAAAGCAGATGTCTTAGCGATGATGGAAGCTTTGTATGAATTAAAAAGCGACAAAGGCTTTTGGGAGAATTCTCTGGATAGTGTGGCTGTATTGGCCAACCCGAACCGTTGCATCGTATATAAACTGGTCACACCAGTCCAAAATCTTGCGATCGTGGCAGACAGTTTCCATATCAAACCGCTAATAAGAGCATTTCAGACCGCAGATCAATATCATGTTCTGAGTTTGAACGGAAGCGTTTTTTCATTATATGAAGGAAACAAATATGGCTTAAAAGAAATCGAAATGGATCCTGAAATTTCTAAAAACATCAAAGACATTCTTGGACATGAACACACCGGAGGCTTCTTAAGCCACTCCCCATATAAAGGCGAAGGCGGAAATCCGATGTACCATGGCCAAGGTGGTAAAAAGGATGAAGTGGATCTTGATCTGGAAAAATACTTCAGACATGTGGATAAGGCCATAACAAAGAATTATTCGCTTCATTGCAAATTGCCGATAGTGCTGGTAGCTTTAGCCGAACATCAGGGATTGTTTAGAAAAATAAGCGACAATCCTTATCTTCTTGAAGAAGGCATTAAATCATACAGCGACTCTCTTAGTCTTGATCAACTGCGAGACCAAAGCTGGAATTTGATTCAACCTATTTTCGAACAAAAGACCCAGAAGCTTATTGAGTCATTCGAAAAGGCCAAGCTGGATTCTCTGGCTTCAGACAATATCACAAAAATCGCTTTGGCAGCTACAGAGAAAAAGATCAAAACGCTAATTGTTGAAGCAGACAAAATCATTCCAGGAAAGTTCTATGAAGATACAGGAAGACTGGAGTTCGGAAATATCGATGAACCGGAAACCGGTGACATGCTTGATAATCTTATTAAACTTATTCTTAAGAACAAGGGTGAAATCATTGTCTTGCCGAAGGAAACCATGCCGGTGGAAACAGGCGTAGCTGCCATATTCAGATTTTAAGAATCCGTAGCGCAACAGGAAGGAACTGTCAATATGGGATTACAAGTAATCAAAGGCGATATAACCAAAATGAAAGTGGATGCTATAGTTAATGCTGCAAATACATCCCTTTTAGGCGGCGGAGGTGTAGATGGAGCTATTCACAGGGCTGCCGGCCCCCGATTGCTGGAGGAATGCAAAACTCTGAACGGCTGCAAAACCGGAGAAGCTAAAATGACCGGAGGCTACGATTTGCCAGCTAGACATGTCATCCATACACCCGGTCCTATTTGGAGAGGCGGAGAAAATAACGAATCCGGGCTTCTGGAAAATAGCTATAAAAACTGCTTGAAGCTTGCGGATGAAGCGAGCTTGAAAACTGTTGCATTTCCTTCCATAAGCACAGGAATTTACAGTTTCCCACTGGAAAAAGCCGCAGTTATTGCGATAAATGCAATAACAGAATTTTTAAAAACAGCACGCAATGTTGAAGTAGTAACGATGGTTTGCTTCGATGAAAGAACGAAAGAGGCTTATGAAAAAGCATTGAATGACAAAGCGAGGTAATAAATATTTGGGAATATGCTATATTGTAGGCGCCGGTCACTTTGAAAATGTTAAGATAAATCCTTCATCCGGCGATTATATCATCGCAGCTGATAAAGGATTTTCTTACTTAAAGGAGATCATGATCAAACCGGACATCGTGATCGGCGATTTTGATTCGTTGGACACCATTCCTAATAATGAAAATATTGTTCAGTATCCGATTGAAAAGGATGAAACCGACATGATGCTGGCAATTAAAGCCGGGCTCGATTTGGGTTATAAAACATTTTTGATTTACGGCGGTCTTGGCGGAAGGCTGGATCATACTTTCGCCAATATTCAAATTCTTATTTATCTTTCAATCAAGGGCGCCAGAGGATACCTTCTGGATGGTGATCGTATTGTGACCGCTATAACAAATGAACACCTTTTATTCAACACAGAGAGAAAAGGTATTATATCGGTTTTTAGCGCTGGAGATATTGCCAGGGGAGTCAGTTTGAAGGGTCTGAAATATCGATTGGAAAATGCTGTGCTCACAAAGGATATGCCTCTTGGGGTCAGTAATGAATTTATCGAATCAGAAAGCTGCATTTCTGTTGAAGAAGGAACGTTGATAGTCATGTGGACTGATAACAACTTTGAAGTTGATCAAATCATAACTAGATGATTCTTCCCATGACATTCTGATCCTAAATAATTAATGTGGATTTAGTGAATATTGTTCATCAGCTAATCCGGGAAACCGCCGAAGGTGGTTTCCTTTGTGTATCGCTATTAAGAAAAGAGGAGATGAAGAGCATGAAAAAAACAGATCATACGCTCGAGCTGGACAAAATGATGGCCAACGTGAAAGGGCAGGCTCCGATGATACACTGCATTACCAACTATGTCACGATAAATGCCTGTGCTAATATCTTATTGGCCTGCGGTGCTTCCCCCATTATGGCGGACGATGAAAAAGAAGTGGAGGATATAGTTTCGATTTGTAACGGCCTTTGTATCAATATTGGTACTTTGAATAAGTTGACTATACCGGCCATGTTTCTGGCTGGACAAAAAGCAAATGAACTGGGCAATCCGGTCATTCTTGACCCTGTCGGGGCAGGAGCGTCTTCGCTTCGCACTGAAACGGCTTTAAAATTGCTGGATGAAGTGAAGTTTGCAGCTATTCGCGGGAATATTTCTGAAATCAAGGCTATTGCGACCGGAACTGCTTCAACTAAAGGATTGAAGGCGGATAACAATGACAGGGTCACCCTCGATAATCTTTCTGGCACAATCACGATGGCGAAGAAATTGGCTAAAAAAACTGAATCTATGATCATCATAACCGGTGCGATCGATATCGTCACAGACGGGACTAAGTCCTTTATTGTGAAAAACGGTCATCCGATGATGTCCTGGATCACCGGCAGCGGATGTATGCTATCTGCTTTACTGACCGCCTATATCGCCGCAAATGCTGAGACTTCGCTGGAAGCTGCTGTAGCGGCAGTATGTGTCATGGGGATCGGTGGACAGAACGCTTTTAAAAGAATGCGAAAAGAAATAGATGGTAATGCATCCTACGGCAACTATATCATCGATTCTGTCTGTCTGCTGGACGGTGTCAACCTCCTTCTGGATGCAGATTATGAAGCTAAATAGAGCCTTAAAGAGATCCTTAGCGGCTAATTGAATTTTTCAAAATTACTCTATAACAGCCAAATTCATTTTACTTTACAGCATTGCTGTTATATAATGATGTGGTGAAATTTCTCAGTTCATAGTGTAGTTTGGAAAATTTATAAGTAGTGTACGAAAATTATTTCTGCTAAGGAGGGTGACGTTTTGAAATTCAATAAGTTATCGCATATTGTAATGCTATCTGTTCTTTTCGTGCTTTCATGCTCAGGTATCGCATTTGGCACAGAAGAACACAGCATCGGTGAATCTTTGCCGGTATTTAGCATCATTCCATTTGTCGGAATGTTATTATCTATCGCGATCGTCCCGCTGGTCAAAGGACATTGGTGGGAAGAGCACAAGTGGAAAGTGTCTCTTTTTTGGTCCCTGGCCTTCATTATACCTTTTGCAGTAGGTTATAGCACTAAAACTGCTTTTGTTCATTTCCTTGAAGTCGTCCTGCTGGATTATCTGCCCTTCATCGTATTGCTTTTCGGACTTTTCGTTGTGGCCGGCGGCATTATACTTCGCGGGAATCTTGTCGGATCCCCAAAGGTCAATCTGATCCTTCTATTGATCGGCACATTATTGGCTAGCTGGATCGGTACGACCGGTGCCAGTATGGTTATGATAAGACCTGTTATCAGAGCCAACGCATGGAGAAGCAAAAAAGCTCATGTCATAATTTTCTTTATTTTCCTGGTATCCAATATTGGCGGTTGTCTGACACCAGTCGGCGATCCGCCGCTTTTCCTTGGATTCCTCCGCGGCGTTCCATTCTTCTGGACCATGCATTTGCTGCCAATGATGATATTTAATACAGTGATATTGTTGTTATTATTCTTTGTGATGGATAAGAGGCTCTATAAAAAAGAAATCGCCGCTGGGAATATGCCTCCTGACACTCATGATCAAAAGATGGCAAAAGAGCCGCTCAAGGTCGAAGGAGTACACAATCTGATATTCCTTGCGATGATAATCGGAGCGGTCATATTATCAGGAATCTTGGCCGGCATGCCTGCATTTGCCGATCAGGCCACTGGTGAACTTCATGGAATACATATTTTTGATGAAGTGTCTATGCCTTTCACCTATATCATCCAGATGGCGATCATACTGATTGCGGCGCTATTATCCAATAAAACCACAAATCAGATCATTAGAAAAGACAACAACTTTACATATGATGCAATAATTGAAGTTGCAACGCTGTTTATCGGTATATTTATTACCATGATACCTGCTCTAGCCATCTTGAATGCAAAGGGCGCTTCGCTGGGCCTTGTTGACCCATGGCAGTTCTTCTGGGCCACTGGTGCGTTATCCAGCTTCCTTGATAATGCGCCAACCTATCTCGTATTCATGACAACAGCGGGTTCAATGAATTTGCCGGGATTGGTTACGACTGTCGGATCCGTCGCACCGGAATTGCTAATGGCAGTTTCTGCCGGCGCAGTATTTATGGGCGCTAATACTTATATCGGCAATGCACCAAACTTCATGGTAAAATCGATCGCCGAATTCGAGAGTATTAAAATGCCTAGCTTCTTTGGCTACATGGGCTGGTCCATTGGTATACTTATTCCATTATTTATTTTGGACACGCTTATTTTCTTCATTTAGCATTAATAATAATTCGAGAATTTCACTGCACAGAGAACGGCTGAGACATCTCTCTGTGCAAATTTGGGGGCGTAGCTTAGCTGGGAAAGCGCTGCGTTCGCAACGCAGAGACCGGGGGTTCGAATCCCCCCGTCTCCACCAAATAGATCCAAATATTAAATTACAAAAAATACGGCATCGGCAAAACCGGTGCTGTTATATTTTGATTTAACTATCAAATTTTCGTCTATTGCCTATAAGAGTTTTTTTATATAGAATGAATGTGTGATCACCGTTTTGAGTAGTTAATATTAGGTTAAATTGCCGGTAATGAAAGTCTTTAAAAATGAATGTACATGGAAAAGAAATAACAAATAATATCAAGAATACAGCCCTTATCTTTGAGGGAGGCGGCATGAGAGCCAGCTACACAGCAGGCTTCTTGAATACTTTGCTGGTAGAAGAACTGTTTTTTGATTATGTTGCAGGCATATCAGCGGGATCCAGCCACAGTGTGAACTATCTTTCCAGGGATGTTGAGCGATCGAAAAAATCATTTGTCGATCTGGTTTTGGAGCCGAATTTCGGCGGTTGGACATCTTTCTTAAAAGGTGAAGGTTTTTTCCGTTCAGCTTATATCTATGAAGAAACGCCACTTCCCGATGCCGCTCTTCCGTTCGATTTCGATACATTTTCTGCAAACCCCGCGCGACTGCGCATTGGCGCCTTCGATAGCATCAGCGGAGAGATGAACTATTATACGAAGGACGATATTAAAGATCTGAAGGATCTGATGAAAGTCGTTCGAGCATCTTCCTCTATGCCAATATTCATGCCACCAACGGTTATCGGAAAAAAAGTCTACATCGATGGTGGACTTGGAGGCGGTATCCCTCTTGATATTGCCATTAAGGACGGACTCAAAAAATATTTTGTCATACTAAGCCGTCCGAAAGGCTATAGAAAAGAGCCCGTCAAATACCAAAGTTTTTTAAAAGCATATTATAAACATTCCCCTCATGTAATTGAGGCTTTGTTAAGGCGTCACATCATCTACAACCAGACTCTTGATGAGCTGCATGCGCTGGAGGCTGAGGGAAAAGCTTATCTTGTATTTCCTGATGTTATGCCGGTCTCTAGCCGTGAGAGAAATTACGATAAACTTACTGAAAGCTACAAGGCTGGCTATGCTCAGGGGAAGCGTGACTTGCCCCTCTGGAAGGATTTTCTCGGAATATCATAACAGGATAGCAATTTTTTCGATCGGCTATAAAGACTTAAATGATGTTGTTATCAAATAAATTGCATAAAGGATTGCCAAGCCATGTTGAAACGCAAAATTACCATATTGATCTTCGTTATTCTTGCAGTCACGATCCAATTCTTGCATATTGAGTCCGTTTTTGCTGAAACGGAAGGGACAGCCCTGGATTCATATACTTTTGAAAATGTAGACTATACCAAATCCAAAGCGATTCGAGTCTTGATCGATGGGTCGCAAATTCAGTTTGACATGGAACCGCGAATCGTCAACGGCAGGACCATGGTCCCCATGAGAGCTATTTTCGAAGCTTTTGAACTTTCTGTGAACTGGAATGAGTCCACTGAAACAGCATATGCTTATGATTCTCAAACATCTATCTCTTTTGAAATCGGAAGGAATACTGCTTTAGTTAATAATGAGATCAAATTTCTCGATGTATCGGCTGCACTGATCAATGGGTCAACGATGATACCCTTGCGATTCCTTTCCGAAAATCTGGGTTATCATGTGGTCTGGCTCGGTGGTTCGAATCTCATATTGATCAGCAAGTCGGATATTGTGGAATGGCGTTATGAAGGTCATGATGCCGGTTTCCCATATTATAAATATGAACTCAAGTATGTGAACGGTTTCAAAACCTCGGAAAAAAGATATTCCGGCGACGTTTGGATCCCGCCTGTTCAATATGAAAAAATTAATAATCCTTCTGTTGATTTTGATCTCGAATATAACCTTTATCAACGAACATTTACGTATTTTTTGTCAAATACCAATACATCGATACGAATCGAGCCGTCAAGCAATGCTAAAGTGATTGCAAGACCCCTGAATAACGAAAAGCTTGATTACATAGGAACAGTTTCAAATAACAGTCTCTGGTACCATGTGACCTGGTATCATTCCGGAAAAAATTATTCTGGCTATGTGATCGCAGATTCTGTTACAAAAAGAATATTCAGACTTGAAGGAATGCAATCTAAGGTTCTAAAAGCTGAATACGAATGGCTCAAAGGCAACGTGGCTTATATCAATAATTACTATAATAGAAAAGGATATGCGCCACTTTATCATGGAGGAACTTTCGATCGATTTGGAAATCGAAGGAGTCAGAGTGCTCCGGGTTACTATGATTTAAACAATAAAAGTGAATTTATATATATAACGGACGGTAGTCTCATTCGTTTGCTTGAAAAGGAAGGGGATTATACCAAGGCCTATATATTGGAAACTGGTAAGTACTTTTATATACCAAGCAAATATCTGGCTGATCCAGGAATATCCGCAACATTGAAGAAAGTCATCGTTATCGACAGAAAAAATCAAAATGAAGCCGTCTTTGAAAAAAAGACAGATGGTTGGAAAGTGCTTTCATACACTTTAGCAACGACGGGGGCGGATGGTGAGTATCAGCAACCGACGCCCGTGGGATTTTTCTACGGCATCGAAAAACGTGATAAGTTCTTATACTTTACAGATGGGACGACTGACATTCAGGGGTATGCTCCTTATGCCATCCGTTTTTCTGCCAGTTCCTATGTCCATGGTATACCGGTGGATTTCAAATATGACGCACTCGGCAACCAAATCGAACCAGCCATGCAAGAGTATTCCAAGTCAATAGGAACCGTTCCGCTGTCTCATCGATGCGTCCGGAATTATACTTCTCATGCCAAATTCTTATATGATTGGTATCGGCCAGGTGAAACCGCAGTCATTGTGATGGAATGAGATGTATTCGGTTATTCATTCCAATAAATAAAATCTGACCGGATGGGTATAAGTATATGTAAATATACGGCAGAGGAGGGGAAGCTCATGTCAATTACAGAACACTTGGAAGTTCCTGTCGAAAAGCTTCGCAGAATTTGCGATTATGAAAGCGAACTGAAATCTTTTGACGCTTGCAACGAAACCGGCCCTTTTGAAAATGGTATCGGTCAGGATCGGGCGGTGCGGTCTCTGCATTTTGGGATTTCGATAAAAGCAAGCGGCTACAATATTTATGTATCCGGTGCTCAGGGTACAGAAAAAAATGCCTATACCCGGGCAATCATAGCACAAGCTGCATTGAAGGGCCCTATTCCTGATGATTGGTGTTATATCAATAATTTTGACGAACCGGAAAAACCAATGGCTGTTTCTCTTCCGGCTGGTCATGGTCGTATTTTCAGAAACGACATGGACGAGCTCATTGAAGATCTCAAGATAGCGATACCCAAAGCATTCGAAGGAGATGCTTATGCCCAGCAAAAGGATGAAATCGTTCAGACGGCTCAAAAGAAAATGGATCAGTTAATTCAGATTTCCAAGCAGGAAGCTGCTGATGCGAATTTCAACGTACATTTCGTAATTCCGGACTTCATGTTGATCCCAATTAAGAATGGCGAGCCTATATCCCGTGAAGATTATGAAAAACTACCGCTGGATGAACAAAAGGAAATCGATGAAAAGGGTAAAAAGCTCAGGAAAAGACTGAATGATATTCTTCATGAAAGTCAAATGCTGGATAATCAGGTTAGAGATGATCTGATAGAGCTTGATCAAAAGACCACTGCCAAAGCTGCAGCGCTGCAAATAGACAAATTGAAGGTCAAGTACGGTGAATACCCTAGAATAGTGGATTATTTAGATGCCGTATTAATAAATATTGAGGAAAAACATGAAATCTTTCAAATTACTGAGCAAGAAGAGAATGGAATGCCCTTTGGATTCACAGAAAGAGGAGCTGGTCTGTTCGCTCAATACAAGGTCAATTTGTTTGTAAACAATGAAAAAACAAAAGGAGCGCCTGTCATATTCGAACCGACTCCGAATTATTATAATCTGTTCGGTAAAATTGAATATGAAAGCCAAGTTTTTCTAATTAGCACCAATCTTACAATGATAAAATCCGGCGCCATCCATAAAGCAAACGGAGGCTATCTTATTCTTGAGATCAACGATGTGATGAATGAACCCTTCTCCTGGAACACCCTAAAAAATATACTGAAATACGGGCAAGCGATGATGGAGAATATAGGAGAGCAGTATCGTCTGGTGCCTACTGTTGGTTTGAAACCGGAATCCATTCCGCTGGACGTTAAGATCATACTTATTGGAACACCTTACATTTTTGAGCTTCTGTACGAGTTCGATGAGGACTTTAGGAAGCTTTTCAAAGTCAAAGTCGATTTTGATGTGGAGATGCCAAGAACTCAAGAAAATATCAATATGTATGCTTCATACATAACCTGGCTATGCAATAAGGAAAAACTATTGAGTTTCGACCGCACCGGGCTCGGTAAAATTATTGAATATGGATCCTGGGCTGCGCAGGACCAAAACAAGCTGACCACAAGACTGAGTGAAATTTCAGATATAGTGTTTGAAGCGGCCGAAGCTGCCAAAATCAGCGGGGCAAAATATATTCAGTCAGAGCATGTCCAACAGGCGATACGCGATAAAAAACACCGGCTTGACCGGATTGAAGAAAAAATACGAGAAGACATGAGACTCAGAAATATACGGATCGACACCACAGGGTCTCAATTAGGTCAGATCAACGGCATTTCGGTTATAGAAATTGACGGACACACCTTTGGGATCCCTTCCAGAATAACCGCCAGAACATATGCCGGACACGACGGTGTTATTGATATCGAAAGAGAATCAGAAATGAGCGGCAATATACACACCAAGGGTGTCCTGACATTGGTTGGATACCTGGGAGGTAAATTCGGCAGAAAAAAGCAAATGAGCCTAACCGCGCAGATCACGTTTGAACAGAATTATTTAGGTGTCGAAGGCGACAGCGCATCGAGTACTGAACTATATGCAATCCTGTCAAGTCTTTCCGGCATACCTCTTAAACAAGGTATTGCAGTTACCGGATCCATCGATCAGCATGGAACTGTACAATCAATTGGAAGTGTAACGCATAAAATCGAAGGTTTCTTCGATTTATGCAATGAAAAGGAATTGACAGGGGAACAGGGAGTGATCATCCCCGCGCAAAACATCTCCAATCTAATGCTGAAAGATGAGGTTTTAAATGCGGTCAAGGCTCAGATGTTTCATATCTATGCCGTTGAAAATGTTGAAGAAGGCATTGAGATACTAACTGGACTTCCGGCGGGAAAAATCGAAAAAGGCGGGAAATACACAAAAAACAGTGTTTTCAGTATGGTTGAAAAGAAACTTCAGGAGTTTAACAAAGGTTTGATGCCAGTTTCTATTGACAGTGCAAATCCTCGATGATAATATAAATATAATTGAATAATGATCTTCAGGGCAGGGTGAAAGTCCCTACCGGTGGTTATAGCCCACGAGCCGCAAGGTATGATTCGGTGAAACTCCGAGGCCGACAGTATAGTCTGGATGGAAGAAGATGGAACTGTTAAGAACGGTTTAATTTTGTTTTATTGTTTCAATGCTCTGGATGTAATAATTCCAGAGCTTTTTATTTTCATAGGGTTTTAGAGGAGATGTGTATATGCCTCATGAAAAATTCATGCAGATCGCATTGAATGAAGCTATTAAGGGTTGTGGTCGGGTAAATCCAAATCCCATGGTTGGCGCTGTTATCGTTAAACAAGATAAAATTATAGCTACGGGATTTCACGAAAAATATGGCGGGCTTCATGCTGAGAGAAACGCTATCTTGGCTTCTGATCGCAGTCTCAAAGGCGCCACCATGTATGTTACCCTGGAACCATGCTGTCACTTCGGAAAGACCCCGCCTTGTACGGATGCAATCATCGAAAGTGGAATATCAACTGTAGTGGTCGGTTCTGAAGACCCGAATGTGAAAGTTGCAGGCAACGGTATAAAAATTCTTCAAGATCATGGCATCGATGTGGTTTTGGGTGTATTGGAAGAACAATGCAAGGATTTGAATGAGGTCTTTTTCCACTTCATAACCTGCAAAACTCCGTTTGTAGCGATGAAATATGCGATGACCATGGATGGTAAAATAGCGACATATAGCGGAAAATCCAAATGGATAACCGATGGGCCCGCAAGAGAACACACCCATACACTGCGAAATCGTTACTCGGGCATCATGGTAGGCATTGGAACTGTTTTAGCTGACGATCCTCTGCTGACTTGCCGGAGCCCCGGAGGCAGGGATCCGGTGAGGATCATCTGCGACAGCAGACTTAGAATACCTGAGGATTCCAAAGTAGTCCAAACAGCTGCGGAAGTCGAAACCTATGTAGCAACACTTATTTCTGAAGACGATAAAATCAGACGACTTCAAGATAAAGGCGTACATATTATCCATGCGAATGAAAAAGGCGGTCGGGTCGATCTTCAGCATTTGATGCTCATCTTGGGCGAAAAAAACATTGACAGCATTTTACTCGAAGGAGGCTCCGAACTCCATGCTTCCGCGTTGGAAAGCAAAATAGTCAATAAGGCTTTTGTTTATATGGCTCCTAAAATATTTGGAGGAAGCCGGGCAAAATCTCCTGTTGGCGGTAGAGGGATAGACGATCCATCGGATGCCTATACATTTAAAAATGTTGGTTGTAAAATGATAGGCGATGATATCCTATTGGAATATAAATTATTGTGAGGAATTGTTATGTTTACAGGCATTATTGAAGAAACAGGAAAAATACTCTCGAATCAAAAAGGTTCAAAATCAGCGGTTTTGACCATAGAAGGATTGCGGATTTTCGATGGCTTGAACTTGGGTGACAGCGTGGCGGTCAACGGCGTATGCCTCACGGTGGCGGAATTAGGCAATAACACATTTAAAGCTGATGTTATGAATGAAACGTTGAATCGCAGCAATTTAGGCTCATTAAGATCGGGAAGCCAAGTAAATCTAGAACGTGCCATGAGAGCAGACGGAAGATTCGGCGGCCATATTGTATCCGGGCATATCGACGGTACGGGATCGATCATCAGTAGGCAGAAGGATGATAATGCTGTATGGATAACGGTTTCAGCCACGCAAGGAATATTGAAATACATCATCGAAAAAGGATCCATCGCCATCGATGGAATAAGTTTGACGGTAGCAAAGGTGACGGATCAGAATTTTTCTGTTTCGGTCATCCCCCACACAGCGAAATCAACGACACTGCTGGATAAAAGCATAGGCGAAAGCGTTAATCTTGAAAACGATATTATCGGTAAATATATAGAAAGATTTTTATCATTTGACAAGGCTGATACGCAAAAAGGAAGCGGTATAACCTATGAATTGCTTGCGAAGGCCGGATTTTAAGAAATAGAGGTGAAAGAAATGTTTAAATTCAACACGATCGAAGAAGCTCTGGAAGAATTAAGAAATGGAAAGATCATACTGGTAACGGATGACGAAGACAGGGAAAACGAAGGGGATTTTATTTGCGCAGCTGAATTTGCCACAACAGAAAATGTGAACTTCATGGCTACTTATGGAAAGGGTCTGATTTGCATGCCTATGGGAAAATCATTGGTGGAGAAGCTCCAGATCCCTCAGATGGTTTCATATAATACAGACAACCATGAAACAGCTTTTACAGTGTCCATCGATCATATCGAGACCACCACAGGCATATCTGCCCGGGAACGTTCTCTGACCGCACTCAAATGCGTTGAGGATGATGCAAAGCCCCAGGATTTTAGAAGGCCGGGGCATATGTTCCCGTTATTGTCTAAAAGAAACGGTGTTTTGGAACGAAACGGCCATACCGAGGCAACGGTTGACCTGATGCGTCTGGCCGGATTGAAGGAATGCGGTCTTTGCTGCGAGATCATGAGAGAAGATGGCACGATGATGAGGACTCCGGAGCTGATCCAGCTGGCCATAGAGTTTGATATGAAATTCATCACTATAAAAGATCTGCAGGACTATAGAAAAAAACATGACAAATTGGTAGAATGTGTCGCAGTAACTAAAATGCCTACAAAATATGGTGTATTTACTGCCTATGGATATATCAATAAACTGAACGGGGAACATCATGTGGCCCTTGTAAAAGGCGATATCGGTGATGGGGAAAATATCTTATGCCGGGTCCACTCAGAATGTCTGACCGGCGATGTATTCGGTTCTTCCAGATGTGATTGCGGCGAACAGTTTGCCGCTGCCATGAAGCAGATCGAAAAAGAAGGCCGGGGGATACTTCTATACATGAGACAAGAAGGGCGGGGTATCGGCCTGATCAATAAACTGAGGGCTTATGAACTCCAGGATGACGGTATGGACACGGTTCAAGCCAATCTGGCGCTGGGCTTCGAAGAAGATCTAAGAGAATACTATATCGGCGCCCAGATCCTCAGGGACATTGGAGCCAAAACCTTAAGATTACTCACAAATAATCCGCAAAAGGTTTACGGACTTGCTGACTTTGGCATTGAAATCGTCGAACGCCTTCCAATTCAAATGGAAGCAACAGAACATGATGCTTTTTACTTGAAAACCAAGCAGGAAAAAATGGGACATATATTGAATTATTAATAGAAAAAGGAGATAATAAGATGAAAATTTATGAAGGCAAACTGGTATCGGAAAATTTAAGGATCGGTATTGTGGCTGCGAGATTCAACGAGTTCATTGTTTCGAAGCTGTTGGCTGGGGCACTGGACGGACTGGCCCGTCATAATGTAAAAGAGGAAGACATAGAAATTGCATGGGTCCCTGGAGCGTTTGAAATACCATTAGTGGCGTCGATGATGGCCAGTAGCGGAAAATATGATGCCGTGATCTGCCTGGGTGCTGTTATCAGAGGCAATACCACACACTATGATTATGTTTGCAGCGAGGTTTCAAAGGGTATAGCCAATGTAACCCTGAAAACAAATATTCCGGTTATGTTTGGAGTGGTTACTACTGAAAATATTGAACAGGCCATTGAACGTGCCGGTACAAAAGCGGGGAATAAGGGCTACGATTCCGCCATCGGCGCTATTGAGATGGTCAATCTTATTCGAGAAATGAAGATCTAAAATTCTACTTTGGGAGGTAAGGCTAATGGATAAAGACAGGATCAAAAATGCAGTGAGAGAGATACTTGCGGCTATCGGCGAGGATCCGGACAGGGAAGGTCTGCGTGGTACTCCTGAGCGGATCGCAGACATGTACGAAGAAATTTTTTCCGGACTCGGCGAGGATCCGGAAAAATGTCTGGAAATCCATTTTCAGCAAGAAAAGTATGAAGAACTGGTTCTTGTAAAAGATATCCCTTTTTATTCCATGTGTGAACATCATATGGTGCCTTTTTTTGGCAAGGCCCATATCGGATATTTGCCTAAAAGCGGCAAGCTTACAGGATTAAGCAAGCTTGCCAGAGTGCTGGAAGTCTATTCAAAAAGACCTCAACTGCAAGAGAGGCTTACTGGAGACGTGGCCGATTCGATCATGAGAAAGCTTGGGCCTTACGGAGTTATCGTAGTCATTGAAGCCGAGCATATGTGCATGACTATGAGAGGTATTAAAAAAGCCGGCTCAAAAACTGTGACATCTGCTGTACGCGGTGTATTCGAGACTGATGCCAAAGCGAGGGCCGAGGCGCTTTCGATGATCAATAACGGCAGATAGGATCACTATGCAAAAGTATGGGATAAGGCGTGAAAGAATCATAAAAACAATCCATTTCGGTGACCATGTCATCAACTGTGGTGAAAGAACCTTCATCATGGGGATACTCAATGTTACTCCCGATTCATTTTCTGACGGAGGGGATTTTTTTTCTGTTGAGAATGCAGTCAGCCGCGCAAAAGAAATGATTGCTGAAGGCGCAGATATAATCGATATCGGGGGCGAATCATCAAGACCGGGACATCAAAGAATTACTCAGGACGAAGAACTCAAAAGGGTCATTCCCGTCATACAGAAGCTTTCAGAAGAAACGGAAGCGATACTGTCTCTGGATACTATCAGGGCCGAAGTGGCAGAAGAAGGTATTAAGGCGGGCATACACATACTAAATGATATTTGGGGACTGCAGCAAGACCCCGGGATGGCCTTTATTGCAGCAAAATACAAAACACCGGTCATTTTAATGCATAATAAGATCGGTAATGATTATGAAAATGACATAGTAGAAGAAATTATCGCATTCTTCAAAAAATCCATCGACATAGCACTGAACGCAGGAATTTCGGAAAACATGCTGATCCTCGACCCGGGGATCGGCTTCGGAAAAACCCCGCATCAAAATGTTGAAGTAATGACCAGGCTGGATGAAATCAAGAAACTTGGTTTTCCACTGCTGCTTGCGGCTTCAAGAAAAAGCACTCTGGGGCTTATTCTTGATCTGCCCCCGAAAGAAAGGGTAGAAGGCACTTTGACAACCACAGTTTTGGGGATCGCTCAAGGTGTAGATATTGTCCGAGTTCACGATATTAAGGAAAACTTGCGCGCAGCAAAAGTCGCAGATGTTTTAATAAGGGGGAATACCTTTGGATAAAATCATAATGAAAGGTATGGAATTTTTTGGACGCCATGGGGTCTTCAAAGAAGAGCGTATATATGGGCAAAAGTTCCATGTTGATGCAATACTATACATTGACCTCGAGAAAGCCGGAGCCAATGATGATTTATCCAGCACAGTCAGCTATAGTGATATTTATCAAGTTATCAAACAAGAAGTTGAAAATGAAAAGTATCACCTAATAGAAGCATTGGCCGAAAGCATATGCAGAAAAATTTTGAGTTTCGATCAAAAAATAAAAAAAGTCCATGTGACTCTAATGAAACCCGAAGCGCCGGTAGACGGGTTCTTTGATTTTTTTGCAGTCGAATTGCATCGGGAACAACATGAAGTCAAAGAGACGAGAGCTATCGAATCCCCCGGAATATATCTTAGTCTTGGGAGCAATATGGGCGATAGGGAAGAGAACATCAACAGAGCCCTGGAGCTCATAGGCAAGCAGGCTATTATCCTGAAGAAATCTTCTTTCTACGAAACTGATCCAATGGATTATGAAGATCAAAGCCGGTTTCTGAACATAGCTGTAGAAATTGAAACAGCTCTCCAACCTGATGATTTATTAAAATTCCTTCAAAGCATTGAAAAAGATATGGGCCGCGAAAAAATGATCCGATATGGCCCAAGAAATATCGATATTGATATACTATTATTCGGAAATCTTGAGTGCAGCACTCAAAGATTGACTATTCCACATCCCCGAATGAAAGAGAGAGGTTTTGTCCTGATACCTCTGAAGGAGATCTCTCCGTTGCTGCAAATCCAGGGGCAGCCTTTGGGCTTGCTGATCAATAAGCTGGATCGATCCAAAGAAGTCCGGTGGTCAGAGCATAGAATTGAAAAAATCATGATGGATGATGATTTTATTAAATATATGAGTTATAATGAAAATCACGAAAAGGACCGGATATTCTGCCATCATGATATGATCCATAACATGGATGTCTGCAGAGAAGCATTCATCATTGTCCTTGAGGAGGCCTTGGGGTATCCCAAAGATGTGGTATATGCAGCAGGGTTGCTTCATGATATCGGCCGCTGGCTGGAATATGAAAGCAGTGTTGATCATGCAAATGCCAGCGCAAACTTGGCGGCGGATATTTTAAACCGATGCAAATTTTCTCAGAAGGAAATCCAACTTATCATCAGGGCTATTGCGGATCATAGAAAAAACGAAAATTTGGATGGCCTTAGTAGAATATTATACAAAGCAGATAAAAGTTCACGGCTTTGTTTATTTTGCAAGGCTCGTAATCAGTGTAAAAGAACTAGTACGTGAAAATGCGAGGTGTTTGGTATGGGTTTTATTCATCAAATTATTCAAGCAGAACCACAACCGGCCATTTGGATCAAGAAGACCACATCGATCAGTAAATTGCCAAATGAAATCGGGGAAGCTTACGGCCAGGTCATTGCCTATCTGAATGAAGTCGGAGAGCCTCCATTGGGGCCCGCCTTCATTGCGTACTATAATATGGACATGGAAAATCTGGTTATTGAAATCGGCTTTCCTGTAGCCAGGGAAATATCCGGGAGGGGCGACTTGGTATATGGGCTTATTCCAGGAGGCAAAATCGCATCCCGCTTCTATAAGGGGCCTTATAACGGAATGGGAGCGTGCTACGAAGAAATCGTAAAATGGATAGCGGATAAAGGCTATGTTCCAACCGGCGTCGTTTATGAGTTTTACTATAACTCTCCTATGGATGTCCCGGAAAGCGAATTGCTCACAGAAATAAGGTTTCTTCTAAAATAATCAAAAATATTGAATCAGGGGGGAAAAATATGCTAACACTTGATAGGATATATCAGGCAGCCCATGCCCTTAGCGGCATAAGCAGAATTACAGAAGTGGTGCCTGCACCGAACATAGCACCGGGCTGCGATCTATATCTGAAAACAGAAAATCTTCAAGCAACAGGCTCCTTTAAAATAAGAGGCGCCTATTTTAAAATTTCAACGCTCAGCGATGATGATAAGAAAAAAGGTGTAATCGCATGCTCCGCCGGAAATCACGCTCAAGGAGTGGCTCTGGCTGCCGCTAAGAACGGTATCAAAGCAACCATTTTCCTGCCGAGCATCGCGCCGATCTCAAAAGTCGAGGCCACAAGGCGTTATGGCGCTGAAATCAGACTGATCGACGGAGTTTATGATGATGCTTATAAAGCCGCCCTGGAATACCGTGAAAAAACCGGATCCGTCTTCGTTCATCCTTTCGATGATTATGATGTCATAGCTGGCCAGGGAACAATAGCTTTAGAATTGCTGAAGCAAATCCCGGAGATGGAAGCAGTCATCGTTCCGGTGGGAGGCGGAGGATTGATTTCCGGCATTTCCTACGCAATCAAATCCTTAAACCCTAAAATCAAAGTTTATGGCGTTCAGGCAAAAGGTGCTGACAGTATGTGCCAGGCTCTTGAAAAAGGCGAACGGTGCGAGCTGTTCAAGGTATCAACCTTTGCTGACGGAATAGCTGTGAAAATGCCGGGCGTTTTGACCTATCAATTCTGTTCGCAATACGTCGATGATATGATATATGTGTCAGATGATGAAATAGCTGCAGCGATCCTTGCGTTGATCGAACAGCAAAAATTGATCGCCGAAGGCGCCGGTGCCGTATCTGTAGCCGCTGCCATGTTCAGGAAACTTCCGATACAGAATTCTAAAGTATGTTCCATTGTTTCCGGCGGCAATATCGACGTAAACATTCTCTCCCGCGTTATACACAGAGGCTTGCTGACTTCAGGCAGACTGAGCGATGTGACACTTGAGCTCCTTGACAAGCCGGGACAGCTGAAGGAAGTATCAGCGATCATTTCAGATTTAGGGGCAAATGTGACCCGGGTTCTGCATAATCCTGCCGGCGAAGACACGGATATCAATGGATGTCACCTCATGATCACCATGGAAACCAGAGATCACGATCATCTTTTAGAAATAAACAGCGCTTTGAAGAATGCAGGGTTCAAATTGGTTGATAATAAATAAAATAACGCAAGGCTATGAGAAACTCAAGCCTTGCTGTTTTATCATAATCAAAAAAATGAGGATGCAGAAATTATTTTACTGCTGTTTGGTTTTCAATAGATCTCTGATTTCTGCCAACAGAAGCTGATCCTCTGTAGGGGCGGGAGGAGCTGATTCAGCTTTGACGGTCTTTTTTCTTGAAGTTATCAGTTTGATGACAATGAAAATAGAAAATGCGATGATGAGAAAATCGATAATGGATTGAATGAACGCTCCATATCTGAAAGCAACCTCAGCCACATCACCGGCTGCCGGAGTGATCACATACTTCAAATCCGAGAAATTGACTCCTCCCATGATCACCCCTAATAGCGGCATGATGATGTCTCCGACCAGCGAACTGACGATTTTTCCGAAGGCGCCTCCGATAACGACCGCTACTGCCAGATCAATGACATTGCCTTTCAGTGCAAATTCCTTGAATTCTTTTAACATACCCGATCCTCCTTTTTCAAAATAATTTCTATATTGTTTATTATACCCTCGAATTGGATATCTATAAACCAAATATTGATTAATCTCTTGTTTCATAAAAGGCGGTGTTGAAAATGAAAAAAAAATCAATGATGACGAGCATTGCTTTCGTTATACTGATCATCTCTGTTTTGATCGGTTGCGTTCCCCAAACGGATGATAACGGAAATGGCCCCAAGGCAGTTACTGCCTCCGATTATTTCCCTATACGGCAAAACATACAATATATTTATGAAGGATATGGCAACGAATACGCTGCTTATCGGATGACGGTGGATTATACCGAGGAAGATAAAGTCCAACGAAGAATCAACAATGGAGGAACTGAAATCGTTGAGATATTTATTGTCTCTGATGATAAGGTTTCAAAAGTATATTCAAGAGCCGAAACCTACTTTAGAGAAAATTTCTTGAATAGAGATTTCGAGGATCCTGAAGAAATCGCCATCATGGATCCCATCGAAGTAGGAACCTCCTGGACCTCTGAAAATTCCAATGTGAGCACTATAACAAATATTTCAGCTGACGTTGATACTCCTTCGGGTAAATATAAGGCCTTGGAAATCACGACGGAAGGCCCTGAGAGCAAATCCATCGATTACTATGTCAAAGATATCGGCTTGGTTAAAACCGTCTATATCGGAGAGGACTACGAGGTATCTTCTGCATTGAGCTCTATAGAGGAAAACACAGTTTTTACACAAAATGTACGGTTCTATTACCCCAACATAGATGACGGGATATACTATTACAAAGACGTTGATGTCAGTTATAAAACCAACGACATAACAAGAGAAATATTATGCAATGTATACAAAGAACCTGTGGAAAGTGAAAATGTCCCGATCGGAAAAGTATTTTCAAGCAATACTGAAATCAATAGTTTGTATCTGAATGAGGACGGAATGGTTTATATAGACTTGAATAGAGCGTTCCTTGAAGAAATGAATGCCGGTGCAGGCTATGAAGCTATGATCCTTCAGAGCATTGCCAATACTTTCGGCAGTTATTATAACACCGAAAAAGTGATACTGACTATTGACGACGCACTATATGAATCCGGGCATATAGCTTTTCAAAAGGGAGAATATATATCAGTTCATGTTGATAATATCCGCGAACTTCGATAAAATAGACAGGCAGTCAATGGCTGGCAAGATCAGGAGATATGAAGAACTTGCCGCTCGGGGAGGTAAAAGGTAATATGAAAAAGAATTATAGTTCGCTTGAATTGAAAAAGCTGATAGAAGAAAGAATCAAATGGGATTACGGCATCGAACCAGAGCAGGTGAGCCGTCGACAGATTTATAAATCGACCTCCAGAGTGATCCGGGGGATCCTGGCAGATATGTATGCAAAAAATCATAGCGGTGATGATGCCCATAGCTCAAAACAGCTTTATTACCTATCCATGGAATTTTTACCAGGCGCTTCGCTCCATAATAATGCCTTTAATCTCCAGTTTGAAGAGTCTTTAAGAGAAGCCGTAAATCAGCTGGGCTTTGACTTGGATGAACTTTATAGCATGGAACCTGATGCAGGGCTGGGCAACGGAGGCCTGGGACGTTTGGCTAGTTGTTATCTTGATGCACTGGCAGGCCTCGGAATGGCGGCCCATGGCATGTCGATCTGTTATGAATACGGTATTTTCAAACAGAAGATAAAAGATAACAAGCAAACCGAAGAACCGGATCTATGGCTTGATATGGAGGATTGCTGGCTGATTCGAAACAAGGATGAAGTAGAAGAAGTTAAAATAGGCGATAGGACCATACTGGCTATTCCCCATGATATGTTCATCTCCGGTTATGACAGCGACGTAGTCAACTCCCTGAGACTATGGGAGGCGACATCGCCGATCGCCATTAACATGGATCTATTTGCCCAGGGAAAATATCTCGAATCCATGGAAGAAAGACACCTTGCCGATGTCATATCGAAGATTCTATATCCGGAAGATGCACATGAACAAGGCAAGGTTCTTAGGATCACTCAACAATACTTTTTTATATCAGCTTCCATGCAATCTGTGGTCAGGAAACATTTCGCTAAATATGGCACTTTAAGTAATTTTCATGATAAGGTTGCCGTGCACATCAATGATACCCACCCGACGATGGTAGTGCCGGAGTTGATGAGAATTTTTATAGATGAATATAACCTTGACTGGCAATATGCTTGGGAAATCATAACAAAAACTGTATCCTATACAAATCATACAATCATGTCCGAGGCCCTTGAAACTTGGGATGAATTCCTTTTTGCTAAGACTTTGCCACGTATATCAGAGATTATTCATGGCATAAATGACAGGTTTATAAGAAGACTATCTAAGGTAATGCCGGATGACAACGAAATCCGCGACAGAATGGCGATAATTAGAGATGGAAAGCTGCACATGGCAAATCTTTGCGTAATGGCATCACAAAAAGTAAACGGGGTTTCTGCTCTACATAGCGACATTATTAAAAAGGAATTGTTCCCCGGATTCGTGAAGCTGTATCCAAGCAGATTTACAAATGTCACTAATGGGATCGCCTATAGGCGCTGGCTATGCCAAGCAAATCCTCAATTGACGGAATTGATCAGTAATCTTATTGGGACACGATTCAAACAGGATTCTAAAGAGTTGGAAAAACTTTTAGGCTATCAGGACGATGCCCTTGTCCTTGAAAATCTTGGCCGGATCAAATATGGCAATAAACTTCGCCTTGCTGAGTTCATTAAAGATCATAACAATATTGCGGTAGATCCTGGCTCGATATTTGATGTGCAGGCGAAAAGGTTCCATGAGTACAAACGCCAGCTGCTGAATTTACTACATATAATAGACCTGTATCTAAAGCTCAAGGACAATCCGAATGATGATATTTTCCCAAGAACTTTTATTTTCGCGGGGAAAGCGGCATCGGGCTATTTCATAGCAAAGCAGATCATCAGTCTGGCATGCAATTTATCAGAAATGATAGAGAAAGACCCCGTTGTGAGAAATCGGATAAAAATCATTTTCCTGGAAAATTATTCCGTTTCACTTTCGGAAATACTCATGCCTGCAGCGGAGATATCCGAACAGATTTCTTTAGCTGGAAAAGAAGCCTCGGGCACTGGAAACATGAAGCTCATGATCAATGGAGCCCTCACTCTGGGTACTTTAGATGGAGCTAATATCGAAATTAAAGAGCAGGTTGGGGATGATAATATTTTTATTTTCGGAATGAAGGCTCATGAAGCTGAAAGTCTGCGCTGTTCAGGATCCTATAATCCCATATCATATCTCATAGAACATCCTGATTTGGCTAAATTGATCGAACCATTGTCCAGCGGCATCAATGGAATCAATTTTAATGAAATTTTTGTATCCCTGACAACGGGCTACAACGGGTCTCCCGATCAATATTTTGTGTTGAAGGATTTTGAGGATTATAAAAGAAAACAAAGAGATATTCAGAACGCTTATATGGATAGACAGAAATGGAATAGAATGAGTTTGACTAACATAGCAAAATCCGGATTATTCTCTGCAGACAGGGCGGTCATGGAATATGCTCAAAATATATGGCATATAAAAGAGATTTAGAAAGTTAATAGGATTGTAAAAAAGGAAGCATTTGCTTCCTTTTTTTATTGTATTAAATTGTATGAATTATATGAAATATTATGGCATTAAACTTGCTTATATTATAAATGATACTTGGTTACACTAATCCATATAGCAACACACCATAGCGATATAACACAATTAGGAGGTAAAAATGCTGCATGTCTCAATGCCGAAAATCATCACACAGTTTCAAGGGGCTTAAAATTCAGGCATAATCATAAAATATAAAAAGGTGTAGCGATGTCAGTCGGAAATAAATTTCCGTAATTGGTAATATATTTCCGCCAATTTAATCAAATTGACGGAAACAGGATTAGTGAACGAATTCAATGCTATTTTAAATTTTGAACAATTGAAAGGAGTTTTTTAAATGAGCGAAGATAAAGTTGTTCGCACGGAACTTGTTAGAGGATTAAAATTCAGAGATGTTCTCGCATTAGGTTTCGGTTCTATTATTGGTTGGGGCTGGATCATGTTGGGAGGCAAGTGGGTCGCTGATGGCGGAGTCATAGGAGCCTTATTGGCTTTTGCCTTCGGCACAGTCATGTGCATTTGCGTAGGTCTTGTATATTCAGAGCTGACTCCAATGCTGCCGTGCACAGGCAGCGGGCTGGTATACTCATACAGAGGGCTTGGTTATAATGCCGCGTTTATTTGCGGTTGGTTTATTTGTCTCGCATATCTTGGGGTGGCCTGTTGGGAAGGACCTGCTTTTTCAATGGCCATTTCATATATTTTCGAAATTCCTCTCGCCGGGTATATTTGGACGGTAGGAGGCTTTGATGTATATGCGACCTGGATCGTATTCGGTTCGATCGGCGCTTTTTTTATCGGAGTTATAAATTATAGGGGTACAAAAGGAGGAGCCTTGTTTCAGACGCTTGCAACGTTCCTGCTGGTTATTGGAGGTACTATATTTTTCATCCTTGCACTTATTAAAGGCGAAACTGAACATCTTGTCCCTGTATTTACCACAGGAAAAGGGATGCTTGCTGTATTGCTCGTCGTTCCGGCAATGTTTGTCGGTTTCGACGTGATCCCGCAAGCTGCTGAAGAAATGGATATTCCGGTGAATAAAATCGGAAAGCTCGTCATTTTATCCATCTTAATGGCTGCAGCATGGTATATGCTAGTCATCCTTGGTGTAGCATTTTCTGCTCCTGCCGAAATTAGAGACGCCGCAACGATAGGTGTAGCGGATTCCTTTGCTTATGCCTTCGGCGGCAGCAAAATAGCCGGTAAATTTATGATCCTTGTCGGTATGCTCGGTATCCTGACAAGCTGGAATGGATTCTTTATGGGTACAATTAGAGTATTATTCGCTATGAGCCGCACCGGAATGATTCCAAAGATTTTTTCCACTCTTCATCCAAAATACGGAACACCTTCAGCAGCGACTTTATTAGTGACCGGGCTTTGCATGTTCACTCCTTTCTTGGGCAGGACTGCGCTGGTCTGGTTTGTTGATGCATCATCATTTGCAACTATGGTATTCTACTTCCTGGTGGTAGCAGCGTTTATTCAGCTGAGGAAAAAAGAGCCGGATCTTGAAAGACCATTCAAATTGAAGAACTGGAAGTTGATAGGAGCCGGAGCATTCTTCACATGCCTATTCTTCCTCTATCTATTCCAACCTCTTGGACCTGCTGGTCTTGTGCTTCCTGAATGGATCGTGGTGGGGGGCTGGTGCGTTTTCGGCCTGATCCTTTATACGATGCAGCGCTCAAAGCATGGCGTTAGATCTAAGGAAGAACTGGACTTCTTGATGTTCGGCCCAAAATATACCCGATATCCTGTGCCTGCGAATGCAGAAGAATTATCGATTGATATTGAACAGCAATAGTGAAAGCATCAATTAAATAATAACTGAAAAAAATATGTAAAAAATAAAGGGGGTAGCGATTAAGATTGCTACCCCTTTAGCGTTATTGCATCGGTTCTTTAGAAACAGCCGGTGTTTCGATATATTGGATGAGGTTATTGCATTGTTTTTCACAATCGATTAAATCAACACCATAGGAAATGATTTCTATGTCCCTATTTCGGTCTTGATAAACAGCACATTGCGACTCGTTAAAGTATCCTGCAGTTTTGACTCCTGTCATTTCTGAAAATTCCTTTGCAAGACTTTTACCGGGCAATTGTCTCCAGGCTGCTTTTCCTGAAACCAGATCATATGAAAACTCATTCAGATTGCAGATCACAGAAAGATCTGATTGCATCGCCAAGAAAATCGCAGGGTCCAGGCTTCTCATGGTTAAAAAGGCTTCAAAACTATTTTCATTTGTCCTGATCATTCCAAGATTAGAAATTGCCACAGTGTCTTCTGCATCTGACTTTGCATAAATGCCGTTGAAAAGTGTATATAAAAAACTGACTATATGATCGGAATCTAACTGAGACAATACCTTTTGCGGCCGGCCCACCTGTGTTAAGGTATAGCTGAATTCCGGTTGAGACTCACTGTAATTATCCTGAAATGATTTAAGCGCTTTCTCAAAACGGTTATTCAGAGATGCTTCGTCATTTTGGTTGATAACCACAATAGCCGATGCGGATACGGGGTACGTGCCAGGATCCTCACCCCCGTTGAAGGAAGAAAGCTCAAAAAGCATCCCGCTGCTTTTACATGTGGCAAGAAAGTTGCCCAATGTTTTTATTGCATTCGGGTTTTTGCTTTTTATGATATCGGAATAGCCTCCGCTGAGGCCGCTGACTTTAATTTCATAAGCGATCTGATAAGTAGGATTGACTAAATTTATATTTCGGGACATAGAATATACTGCGGATTCAGCGCCGGACACGGTGATTATATTAGGAGCATACGTATTCAAGTTGATGAGTTTGACCCCGGTCAGGAGGGATTCCGCAATTCCTTTGGCTCCAAGATATTCGCGTCCTTCATAAGGGATAAATAAAAATGTGACCTGATTGTGATCCTTCAGATTCTTCATGGCGGTCAACATAATCGCCACGGGTCTCAAATCATTTTCGAGATCTTGCAGGCTTATGCCGCATTCTATCACGACCGGTGTCCCATATTCAAAACCGGGCGAAGCCGGTAGCTGAACAATAACATTATTGAAACGATCTTTGCGAGCATCGAATTGATAGCTTTGTGCCCATTGGAGCAAATAGTCGGATATGACGGAAATTTCATCAACTCCAATGAAAGCATCGATCATGCTTTCATATTCGTCATAGATCGACTGTTCGATATCTACCTTGTTTTCATTTGGAAAACCGTCGCAACCGGTCATCATTGCTACTGAAAGAACTACTGTCAGTAATGCGGCTATTATCTTATTCATGGGACAATTATATACACTGCTTCAAGGGATTTCAATGAACAATATTAATAAATTCTATCGTATACGGTGTTTATGCTACATAATCAACAATTATGTAAACAATCGAATTGTGTTAAAAAAAACATTTTGAAACATCAAAGTTGCTATTGACATTTAAGGCATTAATCGTATAATTTGTTATGCGGGAACCTAGCGCATACTATATATAGTGTATTTTGCAAAGAGGAGACATGGGATGGGAAAAATTCATAGTATAATCAAAAGAGATGGACGAGAGGTTGAATTCGAACTTGTAAAGATCACCGACGCCATTTACGCGGCGGCATCTCAACTTGGCGGACGTGATAAAGAAACGGCAGTGAATCTGGCGGGAAAAGTGGAGACATATCTTTACGAAGTAAAGAACAATGCCAAGCCTACAGTTGAGGAAATACAGGACGCAGTTGAAAAAATACTTGTTGAAAACGGCCATGCCCGAACAGCAAAAGAATTTATATTATATAGAGCAGAAAGAAGCAAGGTTCGAGAAATGAACACGCGTCTGATGAAGGTCTATGAAGATCTGACATTCAAAGACGCCAAAGACAATGACATCAAAAGAGAAAATGCCAACATTGACGGCGATACGGCCATGGGCACCATGCTCAAATATGGTTCAGAAGGAGCAAAACAGTTCAACGAAATGTTCGTTTTGAACCCCAAGCATGCCGAAGCTCACAAGGAAGGCGATATCCATATCCATGATCTCGACTTTCTTACTCTGACTACGACCTGTTGCCAGATCGATCTGATCAAATTGTTTAACGGCGGCTTCTCAACAGGTCATGGGTTTCTCAGAGAGCCCAACGATATTCAGAGCTATGCGGCGCTGGCTTGTATAGCTATCCAATCCAACCAAAATGATCAGCACGGCGGACAATCGATACCAAATTTCGATTATGGCATGGCTGTTGGAATCAAAAAAACCTATAAGAAGCTATACCGACAAAATCTAGGGAAAATACTCAATATCATGAATGACATGGAGGACGGTCTTGAAAAGGCCATTGCCCTCGGCAAGACTATCGAATCGGAAACAGGACTGATTCCGGTCATGGCGGATGATAACGGTTACAAGGAAAAAGAATATGAATATCTTAAAGATCTTGTAAATGAAGCCGATATTCCGAAGCTTCAAAGCCGTGCAAGAAAATATGCAGATATTGAAATCAGAAGAGCAGCATTTCAGGCTATGGAAGCTTTTGTCCATAATCTGAACACGATGCATAGCCGCGCCGGAGCTCAGATACCTTTTTCCAGCATCAACTATGGCACCGATACTTCGCCGGAAGGCCGTCTGGTCATCGAGAGCATCCTGCTGGCCACAGAAGCAGGCCTCGGCAATGGTGAAACTGCTATCTTCCCAATTAGTATTTTCAAGGTGAAAGAAGGTGTCTCCTATAATCCTGGAGATCCTAATTATGACTTGTTTAAATTGGCATGCAAGGTATCGGCGAAAAGGCTTTTCCCGAACTTCTCATTTATAGACGCTCCATATAATAAGGCATTGTATAAAGAAGGTAATCCGGACACTGAAGTCGCCTATATGGGATGCCGCACCCGGGTGATCGGAAATGTATACGATCCGGATCGCCAGGTAGTAGGCGGACGTGGCAATTTAAGCTTTACTTCCATCAACCTTCCTCGCATTGCCATCAAAGCCAATGGAAATATCGACATATTCTTTGAGGATCTTGACAGAAAGATCGATCTTTGTATCGATCAGCTTATGGAAAGATATAAAGTCCAGGCTGCCAAAAAAGTTAAAAATTTTCCGTTTCTGATGGGGCAGGGATTATGGCTCGATTCAGATAATCTAAAACCTGAAGACAGTGTGGCCGAAGTGCTTAAGCATGGAACTTTATCCATGGGATTCATCGGTCTTGCAGAATGTCTGAAGGCTCTCACCGGGCAACATCACGGAGAATCCAAAGCCGCCCAGACACTGGGGCTGGAAATCGTTGGTTATATGAGAAAGAGACTTGACCTGGCAGCCAAAAAATCAGGGTTCAACTATACACTTTTAGCAACTCCTGCCGAAGGCCTTGCCGGCCGATTCGTAAGAATTGACAGGAAAAAATACGGCATCATTGAAGGAATAACGGATAAAGAGTATTATACCAACTCATTCCATATTCCAGTAAATTTCCCTATAAATGCGTTTGATAAGATTAAAATCGAAGCTCCTTACCATGCTTTGGCCAATGCCGGCCATATTACTTATGTGGAACTGGACGGCGATCCATGCAAGAATCTTGATGCCTTTGAAGCGATCGTTCGGGCCATGAAAGAAGCCGGCGTCGGTTATGGCTCTATCAACCATCCGATCGATCGGGATCCGGTATGCGGTTTTACCGGGATCATCGATAACGAGTGCCCTTGCTGTGGCAGAAAAGAAGAAGACGATGATGAAAAATTCGAGAGGATCCGCAGGATAACGGGATATCTTGTCGGAACGATGGATCGTTTCAACAATGCAAAGCAGCAGGAAGTGAAAGATAGGGTAAGGCATTCATTATCCGCCGGGTTGGAAAGCCTGGAAGAAACCAAGGAAAACTGAATCGGAGACCGGCGATGAGCGAAGGTATTGGTTCTAAATTAAAAATAGCAGGGATCGTGCGCGAGTCTATCGTGGATGGACCAGGAATACGATTCGTCATCTTTTCGCAGGGATGTCCCCATCATTGCGAGGGATGCCATAATGAAGCCACGCATGGTTTCGACGGAGGATATGAATGCTCCATACAAAGATTGCTGAAAGAAATCGATAAGGACCCGATTTTACAGGGTGTAACTTTTTCAGGCGGAGAACCTATGTGCCAGGCAGAAGCATTCCTTGAACTAGCGAGAGAAATAAAAAAGAGAGGATTGAATCTTGTCATATTTACCGGCTATACTTATGAAGGCCTGCTTGAAATGGACGTCATCAATCCAGTCATTGGCGAATTACTGGAACTAACGGATTATCTTATCGACGGCCCTTTCATTCTATCTCAACGAGATTTGACTTTACAATTCAAGGGCTCGAGGAACCAGCGCACAATAGATGTCAAGGCGACTCGAAGCACAGGGAAATTGACTTTATGTGATGAATTATAATCGTGTTTAACACTAGAAAAACAGAGGTGAATGCCTCTGTTGTATTGTTTAGATTCATAGTAAAACATTTGGCATAGAACTTGCTAATTATAAAAGTGATACTTGGTTACACTAAACCATACTGTTACACTACACTACACTACACTACACTACACTACACTATTACTCACTACACTACTACACACTACACAAAACTATTTCACAAAGCACCAAAACGGTACAACACAATTTAGGAGGTAAAAAAATGCTGAGAGACTCATTGCCGAAAATCATTACTCCGCTTCCGGGGCCAAAAGCTCAGGAAATCATCAAAAGAAGAGGGGAAGCGATGCCGAACGCCATCAAGTGCATGTAT